>Ga0129307_1000021_pt1 | contig 259477 bp, 236 predicted proteins | sample P1105metagenome_FD_94437 | JGI IMG/M metagenome (GOLD analysis project Ga0129307, IMG submission 94437) | Capybara group fecal microbial communities from Wisconsin, USA - P1105 metagenome | ecosystem: Host-associated > Mammals > Digestive system > Large intestine > Fecal | place: USA...
AATCTTAAATTTAATTCTCCCTCGCCCCGGTGCCCCGCCCCCGCCCCCGCCCGCCCGCCCGCCCCCCCCCCGGCCCGGCCGGGGGGGGGGGGCCGGCGCGGCGGGGGGGCGGGGGGGGGGGGGGGGGGGGGGGGGGGGGGGGGGGGGGGGGGGGGGGTGGGGGGGGTAGATCAGTATACGACTGATGCACCATCAGTATACGACTGAAGCCACATCAGTATACGACTGATGTACCCTCAGTATGGAACAGACTCCATCTCTTCTTTTTTTCTCCTCTTTAAACGATGAATTTGATGAGATTTTTCAAAAAAAAGAGTTCCCCGGTTTTCACAGAATAACGCTACAGCTTTTCAGTAAGATTCCACCGACTTGATTTATGGCCGGCCGGAGGCTTCGTGCTTGTTTTCAGTTCTCTTTTTGCAGGATGCACCATGCCAGAGAAAATCTTCTTCAGCTTTACGTAAATGTTGCTTGGTTTATGAAAATAATAATGTACATTTGTGCTTCGAGGCATCTATACTATAAAACATTATGACAGAAACAGAAAGGCAACAGATTATAGCTCTGGTCAAATCGGAAGTGATACCGGCTATAGGGTGTACGGAACCTATTGCTGTGGCATTGTGTGCAGCAAAGGCAGCCGAAATATTAGACAAAGGTCCGGAAAAGGTTACCGTGCTTTTAAGCGCCAATATCTTGAAAAACGCAATGGGGGTAGGCATACCCGGAACCGGTATGATCGGATTGCCTATCGCAGTGGCGTTGGGCGTGTTAATCGGCAAGTCGGAATATCAGTTGGAAGTATTGAAAGATTGTACACCCGATGCGGTGGAGCAAGGAAAACGGTTTATCGACGAGAAGCGCATTCACATAGCACTGAAAGAAGGCATTGAAGAAAAACTGTATATAGAAGTGCGCTGCGAGGCAGGAGAAGATAAGTCTACCGCCGTCATTGCCGGCGGACACACAACTTTTATATATGTGGCACGCAACCAAGAGGTGCTACTGAGCAAGCAAGCCACTGCCGATGAAGAAAAAGAGAACAGTGTGCCGGACTTGAGTTTGCGCAAAGTCTATGACTTTGCGCTGACGGCCCCGTTGGATGAAATCCGCTTCATTCTGGAGACAGCGCGGCTGAACAAAGCAGCAGCCGAACGCTCTTTCGAGGGGAACTACGGTCACGGCTTGGGTAAGATTCTTCGCGGCACGTATAAACACCAAGTGATGGGCGACAGCGTATTTTCCCACATTCTTTCTTATACCTCCGGAGCATGCGACGCACGTATGGCAGGTGCCATGATTCCGGTGATGAGCAATTCAGGCAGCGGAAATCAAGGCATATCGGCCACTTTACCGGTTCTGGTCTATGCCGAGGAAAACGGAAAATCGGAAGAAGAAATCATCCGTGCCTTGATGTTGAGCCATCTAACAGTGATTTATATCAAGCAGAGTTTAGGAAGGTTATCCGCTCTTTGCGGTTGTGTCGTGGCAGCCACCGGCTCCAGTTGCGGAATCACATGGCTGATGGGAGGAGACTATGACCGGGTGGCTTATGCCGTGCAGAATATGATTGCCAATCTCACCGGTATGATTTGCGATGGTGCCAAGCCCAGTTGTGCACTGAAGGTAACCACCGGCGTCTCAACCGCAGTGCTGTCTGCCATCATGGCCATGGAAAATCGTTGTGTGACTTCCGTGGAAGGTATTATCGATGAAAATGTAGACCAAAGTATTCGCAACTTGACCAAGATAGGTTCAAAAGGCATGAACGAAACAGACAAGCTGGTATTGGAAATCATGACGCACAAGCATTGATGCAGCGCATGAAGAACGCCTATGCTCATACTTGTTAGGCGCGGATTTCGCGAAACACACGGTGTTATTGATAAATCCGTGAGATTAGCGAAACCCGCGCCTAAAAGAAAATCATAGAGGTGCCCGTGGCACAACCTTTATCAATATTAAGGGAGAGTCTTTCCCATTCAAGATATACCTACCGGCAGCTTAGTGACAACATCCACCACATCCGTCACCGCAACCATCACCGCATCCGTCTCCACAATCACCGCCACATCCGCAACCGCCGCTTATCATGCGTACCACTTCTGCAATCTCGTCGTTTGTAGCCTGACGGCTTACCACAACTTCGCCCACAAAATTCAAATCACAACCGGCAAGCGGATGATTCATATCCATCACAACCACGTCTTTTTTCACTTCTACCACGCTTCCGTTGACGCGTTGTCCCTCCGAAGTCATCAAGGGGAGTACGGCACCTTCTACCACACGCTCATTATCAAACTCTCCTTCTATGAAGAATACTTCTTTGGGAAGTTCGATCACGTGATCATCGTCATAGTCACCATAAGCGTCGGCGGCTGCAATAGTGAAATCGAACTTGTCGCCGGCATTCAAGTCCTTAAGCCGGGCTTCAAACGATTCCAGTGTCATTCCCAATCCGGAAATGAACTGGAAAGGATGTTCAGCAGGTGCTTCTTCAGTGAAATCCTTTTCTCCGTTTTCTATTGAGTACAGCTTGTATGCTACGGTAATGTACTTGTTTTCTATTTTTTCCATTGATTCTTTTTTCTTTAAGTAAAAAATTAAATAAACTTTATCGTTCGTTTCAGCCTTCGGCTTTTACGCCGGGCAAAGATACGAATAATTTATTTCAGCTACCGAGCAAATGGAGTAATTTTCAGATTATTAAGCAGCTTCATCCGTCTTAGGAACTTTGCTAAAACTTGTCCGAAGAGCCACTTGTCCCTCTTTCATGTAATAAAATAAGTATTTAGAGAGACGGTTTTCTTACGATTTCTTGCCCAATCCTCTTTTTTTTATTCAAATTGTTTGGATATTATAAAAAAGCCCTTACCTTTGCAACCAAATTAACAGAGATAAAAAGAGATATGAACTTGCATACATCTATTAACCTGGCAGTCCTGCATATTATTCGCGTCGTGGTGGTGACATTGGGAGCGTGAGAAAGGTTTGTGTATGTATTCGTATGATAGAAGATAATTTTAAAAAGCCTTTCTCATAACGGTGAGAAAGGCTTTTTTTCATTGAAAGGAGTATTAAGATGAAGCATCGGTTACGTAGTTCGTTCAGCACACAGGGACGCCGCATGGCAGGTGCCCGGGCTTTGTGGACGGCCAATGGCATGAAGCAAGAACAAATGGGAAAGCCCATTATCGCTATAGTCAATTCGTTTACACAGTTCGTACCCGGACACGTCCACCTGCATGAAATCGGTCAGTTTGTAAAGGGTGAGATTGAAAAAATGGGATGCTTTGCAGCAGAGTTCAACACCATTGCCATCGACGATGGCATCGCTATGGGACATGACGGCATGCTTTATTCCTTACCCTCGCGAGACCTCATTGCCGATAGCGTGGAATATATGGTGAATGCCCATAAAGCAGATGCCATGATTTGCATCAGCAATTGCGACAAAATTACTCCGGGCATGCTGATGGCTGCAATGCGGCTGAATATTCCTGCCGTGTTCGTTTCGGGTGGTCCGATGGAAGCCGGTGAATGGAATGGCAGACATCTGGACTTGATCGATGCCATGATACAATCGGCCGATGAAAGTGTAGGCGACAATGAAGTTGCCCAAATAGAACAACGGGCCTGTCCCACATGCGGATGTTGTTCGGGCATGTTTACAGCCAATTCGATGAACTGTCTGAATGAGGCACTGGGGTTGGCCTTGCCCGGCAACGGGACGATTGTGGCCACTCATGCCAACCGCAGGAAACTGTTTGAAGATGCCGCAAAATTAATCGTAAAGAATGCTTTCAGATACTATGAGGAAGGAGATGACAGCGTACTCCCGCGCAGCATTGCCACCCGCGAAGCTTTTCTGAACGCCATGACACTGGACATTGCAATGGGAGGCTCTACCAATACGGTGCTTCATTTGTTGGCAATAGCTCATGAGGCCGAAACCCGCTTTACGATGGACGACATCGATATGCTCTCCCGCCAAACCCCTTGTTTGTGCAAAGTGGCTCCTAATACTCAAAAATATCATATCCAAGATGTGAATCGTGCCGGTGGCATCATTGCCATAATGGACGAACTGGCGAAAGGCGGACTGGTAAACACCGGTGTTCTTCGTGTGGATGGAATGACGTTGGCGGAAGCAATAGACCGCTATAGCATCACTTCTCCTAATGTATGCGAGGAAGCCATTGAGAAATTCTCCAGCGCCGCTGCCGGAAAGTTCAATCTCGTGCTTGGTTCGCAAGCGGTATTTTACAAAGAACTGGATGCAGACCGCGTTGCCGGGTGTATCCGCGGATTGGAGCATGCCTACAGCAAGGATGGCGGCTTGGCTGTTCTGAAAGGAAATATAGCCCAAGATGGCTGTGTCGTAAAAACGGCCGGAGTGGATGAAAGTATCTGGAAGTTTACCGGTCCGGCCAAGGTTTTCGATTCGCAGGAAGCTGCCTGCAACGGTATATTGGGAGGAAAGGTGGTCAGTGGCGACGTCGTTGTCATCACCCACGAAGGTCCTAAAGGAGGGCCGGGCATGCAGGAGATGCTTTATCCCACCTCTTATATCAAGTCACGCCATTTGGGTAAGGAGTGTGCACTGATTACCGACGGACGTTTCAGTGGAGGCACCTCCGGACTCAGCATAGGGCATATCTCTCCCGAAGCTGCAGCCGGTGGAAACATCGGCAAGATTCAAGATGGAGATATCATTGAAATCAATATTCCGGAACGTAGCATCAATGTGAGGTTGACGGATGAAGAATTGGACGCCCGCCCCATGACACCGGTCACACGCACTCGCGAAATATCCAAAGCACTGAAAGCATATGCCGGCATGGTAAGTTCGGCGGATAAAGGAGCTGTGAGATTGATATAGACTTCGCGAAACATGGAGAATTAAGAAAACATTTTAACGGAAAGAAATCAGAAGATTTATTGAATATGATAAATAGTGATACAAAAAACAATGCCTCCTCTTCCTTTTCGGGAACAGATTGCAGTGAAGCTCAGATAACAGGTGCCGAAGCATTGATGCGCTCTTTGGAATATCAGGGAGTAAAAACCATCTTCGGTTATCCGGGAGGAAGTATCATGCCGGTGTTTGACGCCTTATACGACCATCGTAAGACGTTGAATCATATTTTGGTCCGCCATGAGCAGGGAGCTGCCCATGCAGCACAAGGCTTTGCACGCGTCTCCGGCGAAGTCGGCGTATGCTTGGTTACCAGTGGGCCGGGCGCCACCAATACTATTACGGGCATTGCCGATGCCATGATAGACAGCACGCCGATTGTCGTCATAGCCGGCCAGGTGGGAACAAATTTCTTGGGTACAGATGCTTTTCAGGAAGTCGATTTGGTAGGTATCACGCAGCCCATTACGAAATGGAGCTATCAAATCCGTCGGGCAGAAGATGTGGCTTGGGCGGTGGCTCGTGCATTTTACGTGGCAAAAAGCGGACGCCCCGGCCCGGTAGTACTCGATTTTGCCAAGAATGCACAAGTAGATAAAACCGAATACGTTCCCACGAAAGTGGACTATATTCGCAGTTATCTTCCGGTTCCCGAAATGAATTCCGAAGCCATCAGACAAGCAGCCGAGCTGATAAACGGAGCGGTACGTCCTTTGGTATTGGTGGGACAAGGGGTAGAGTTGGGAGAAGCTCAACAGGAACTCCGTACTTTTATCGAGAAAGCCGGAATGCCTGCCGGATGTACCTTGCTGGGACTTTCCGCTTTGCCTACGGCACATCCTTTGAACAAGGGAATGCTGGGGATGCACGGGAATTTGGGTCCCAATATCAATACAGGCAAATGCGATGTACTGATTGCCGTGGGCATGCGCTTCGACGACCGTGTCACCGGCAAATTGTCCACTTATGCCACACAGGCAAAGATTATTCATTTCGATATAGACCCGGCCGAGATAGATAAGAACGTTAAAGTGGATGTTGCCGTGTTGGGCAACTGCAAGGAGACGCTGGCTGCGGTGACCGAATTGCTGAAGCCTGCCGAACATAAAGAATGGCTCGAAACTTTTCTGCCTTATGAAAAGGTAGAAGAGGAAAAAGTCATTCGGCCGGAATTGCATCCGGCAGGCAAAGCTTTGAGCATGGGCGAAGTGGTGCGTGCCGTCAGCGAGGCTACCGGCAATGAGGCTATATTGGTCACCGACGTGGGGCAAAATCAGATGATGGCCGCCCGATATTTCAAATATAGCAAGAAGCGTAGCATTGTCACCTCAGGCGGTTTGGGCACTATGGGTTTCGGGCTTCCGGCCGCCATAGGCGCCACTTTTGGCAGTCCCGACCGTACAGTATGCGTTTTCATGGGCGATGGAGGATTACAGATGAACATACAGGAGCTGGGCACTGTTATGGAGCAAAAGGCACCGGTGAAAATAATTCTGCTGAACAATAACTTCCTCGGCAACGTTCGGCAATGGCAGGCGATGTTCTTCAACCGCCGTTATTCGTTCACCCCTATGATGAACCCTGACTATATGAAAATAGCGTCGGCCTATGCCATTCCTGCCCGTCGGGTCATGAAGCGCGATGAGTTGGCAGCAGCGATTGATGAGATGATTGCCACGGATGGCCCGTTCCTGCTCGAAGCTTGCGTGGAAGAAGAAGGAAATGTGATGCCGATGACCCCACCGGGTGGTTCGGTGAACCAGATGCTACTGGAATGCTGACTTTTAAAATCGAAAGAAATATGAGTGACAAAACATTATATACCATTATCGTCCATTCGGAAAACTTTGCCGGTTTGCTCAATCAGGTGACGGCTGTTTTTACCCGCCGGCAAATCAATATCGAAAGCCTGAACGTATCGGCCTCCTCCATCAAAGGGGTACACAAATATACCATCACTGCTTGGACGGACAAAGAGACCATTGAAAAGGTGGCCAAGCAAATCACCAAGAAAATAGATGTGTTGCAGGCCCATTACTTTACGGACGATGAAATCTACCAACATGAAATAGCTCTTTATAAGATAACCACTTCCATATTGGAAGAGAAACCGGAAGTTTCTAAAGTTATCCGAAAATACAATGCGCGTATTGTGGAGGTCAATGCAGTATTTTCTATTGTAGAGAAAAATGGCATGAGCGAAGACATAACCAGCCTTTATGAAGAGTTGAGTGCGTTAGATTGCGTGCTTCAGTTTGTTCGTTCGGGCCGTGTTGCCATTACCACCAGCTGCTTCGAGCGGGTCAACGAATATTTGGCAGATCGCGAAGCGAAATATCTTCAAAGCAAACAAAACAACAATGAGTGATAATAATAAGATAGGTACTTATAAGTTTGTAGCCGAACCGTTTCATGTTGATTTTACCGGAAGACTGACCTTGGGCGTATTGGGCAATCATTTGCTGAATTGTGCCGGCTTTCATGCCACCGATCGCGGCTTCGGCATTGCTGCATTGAACGAGGATAATTATACTTGGGTATTGTCCCGTTTGGCCATTGAGTTGGACGAGATGCCTTATCAGTATGAAGAATTCTCCATTCAGACTTGGGTGGAGAATGTCTATCGCCTTTTTACAGATCGCAATTTTGCCCTTATCGATAAAGAAGGGCGGAAAATAGGCTATGCGCGCTCTGTATGGGCCATGATCAGTATGAATACGCGCAAACCGGCCGATTTGCTGACTCTTCACGATGGTGGCATTATGGACTATATCTGCGATGAACCTTGCCCCATCGGGAAGCCTTCGCGCATCAAAATCACTTCGACGGAACCGGTGACTTCGCTGATTGCCAAGTACAGTGACATTGATATCAACGGACATGTCAACAGCATACGCTACATTGAGCATATTCTCGACTTATTTCCCATGGAAATGTATCGAGAGAAACGTATACGCCGTTTTGAAATGGCGTATGTGACCGAAAGTCATTATGGAGATGAACTTAATTTCTTTATGGACAATGCCGGCAACGACATGTACGATGTAGAGGTAAAGAAGAACGGTGGAGAGGTGGTTTGCCGTTCTAAAGTGATATTTACAAAGAAATAAATCGAATTATCAACGTTGGCGTAAGCCACAAATAAAACCAAAACAAAAATGGCACAATTAAATTTTGGCGGTGTTATTGAGAATGTGATGACCCGCGAAGAGTTTCCTTTGGAAAAAGCACGTGAGATTTTGAAAGAAGAAACAATTGCAGTTATCGGTTATGGCGTGCAAGGACCCGGTCAGGCTTGCAACCTGCGCGACAACGGTTTCAACGTGATTGTGGGACAACGTCCGGGCAAGACGTACGAAAAAGCCGTGGCCGATGGATGGGTGCCGGGCGAAACGTTGTTCGGCATTGAAGAGGCCTGCCAAAGAGGTTCCATCGTGATGTGTTTGCTCTCTGATGCTGCTGTAATGTCCGTATGGCCCACCATCAAGCCTTATCTTACTCCCGGCAAAGCGCTTTATTTCTCTCATGGCTTTGCCATCACTTGGAACGACCGCACGGGAGTGGTTCCTCCAAAAGACATTGATGTGATTATGGTTGCCCCAAAAGGCTCAGGCACTTCACTTCGCACCATGTTTCTCGAAGGTCGCGGTTTGAACTCGTCTTATGCCATCTATCAGGATGCCACCGGACAAGCTTTCAACAAGACCATCGCATTGGGCATTGGCATCGGTTCGGGCTATCTGTTCGAGACGACTTTCATCCGCGAGGCTACCTCCGATTTGACCGGTGAGCGTGGTTCATTGATGGGTGCCATTCAGGGATTGTTGCTGGCACAGTACGAGGTGTTGCGCGAAAACGGGCATACTCCCTCCGAGGCCTTCAACGAAACGGTGGAAGAGTTGACCCAATCTTTGATGCCTTTGTTTGCCAAGAACGGTATGGACTGGATGTATGCCAATTGCTCTACTACAGCCCAACGCGGTGCACTCGACTGGATGACCCCGTTCCATGATGCCATCAAGCCCGTTGTGCAAAAGTTGTACGAAAGTGTAAGGTCCGGCAATGAAGCCCAGATTTCTATCGACAGCAACTCCAAGCCCGATTATCGCGAAAAACTGAATGCCGAGCTGAAAGCCTTACGCGAAAGCGAAATGTGGCAGACTGCCGTTACTGTACGCAAACTTCGTCCGGAGAATAATTAAAATTGCTTTTGCCGGTTGAGGCCGGCAAAAAATCTCCTGACGCATCGTTTTGAAAGTGTCCGAAGTTTGCACGGCAACTCCGCACGAACCTGTATCCAACTGCTTGCCGGCTTCAAGCCAACTGCCTGCCGACTCGGAGTCGGCAAGCAGTCCGCAAAGCATCGAAAACAGGAATAACAGACAGTGTCTTAACGAGTTACCATACAAACTTTCCCTCGCGCGCGCGAGAGAAGAAAAGAATAGAGAAGAGAAGAATAGAAAATACCTCCTCCATATAAGTTGAAGTGCACCCCAAAAGTTGGACATAAAACTTTTGGGGTGCACTTCAAGGTGGAGGAGGGAGAAAGACAATTTTCGGAACAGCTCCTCCCACACGTTGACAAGTTCAACGCCACACCGTATGCGCCATAACGTGAGAGCTCAACGAGTGCAAGGTGTGAGATTGCAGACGGCGAAGTGTGGGGTTGAGGGCGACGAAGTGCGGAGTTGCGGGTGACAAAGTGTGAGGTTACGAGCGGAAGTCAATCCTATGCAAGCCCGAAATAAGATGCGAGAGGACAAACGGTATCAGCGAAAAAAAACGTGCGCTTCAAGCTCGTCAGCTTTCAGCGCACGTTCCATTTATCAAATTTAGCAGGATAAAGATGTTATCTGATTTCTTTCAGCTCCCAACCCAATGCACTGGCACCTAACACGGCAGCGTCAGAGTCTTTCAACTCGGAGGCCAGCAACTTGGTCTTACCCTTATAGATGCTCAGGATATTGGCGTCAATGGCTTTCTGGATAGGTTTGAAGATGTAATCGCCCGCCTTTGCCAGACCGCCGAAGAGAACGATGGCCTCCGGACTGGAAAAAGCGATGAAGTCGGCCAAAGCCTCGCCCAGAATGGTTCCCGTAAACTCGAAAATGTCTTGAGCCAGCTTATCGCCCTTGACGGCCGCATCATACACATCTTTGGAGGTGATGTTCTCGGCAGGAATGGAGCGCAGCAAACTGGGCTCAGTACGCGCGGCAAGAAACTCGCGTGCCGAACGGGCTACACCCGTGGCCGAACAGTAGGTTTCCAAACAGCCGTGGCGTCCGCATCCGCAAAGACGGCCGTTTTCGCGACGGATAATGGTATGTCCCAATTCACCGGCAAAACCGTCGTGACCGTAAACCATCTGGCCGTTGATAACGATACCGCTACCCACACCTGTGCCAAGCGTAATCATAATGAAATCTTTCATTCCGCGTGCGGCACCGTAGGTCATCTCGCCTATACCGGCGGCATTGGCGTCATTGGTCAATGCGGTAGGGATGCCCAAACGTTCCTCAAACATGGCAGCCAAAGGAATCACTCCCTTCCAAGGAAGATTCGGGGCAAATTCAATGGTGCCGCTATAATAGTTACCGTTGGGAGCACCGATGCCGATTCCCTTTATTTTATCCACACCGCCATTGGCAATAATCAGAGGGAGCAGATTCTTGCATACTTCATCTACATAATCTTCGGCCTTCTCATAGGCTCCGGTCTTGATAGAGCCACTGGTTATGATGGTTCCGCGCGCATCTACAATACCAAAGACAGTATTTGTACCGCCTATGTCAATACCCACCACATAGGGTTTTTCCATGCTTGAATTCATGATATTTCTTTGCTTAAAGGGTTAGTTAATATTATTTATGGTTACAAATTACACAAAGAAAAATGACACTGCAAAATCTTTTTTTAAAAAAGTGTTCCTCTACTGCAACTTTTGACACCCCCTTTGCGTCTAATAGTCAAAATAGCGAAAACCAAAGCAAGTAATAAACAGTGAAACCGTGATACAGCTAAAAGAAATCAACAAGACCTACAACAACGGAGCACCTCTGCATGTGCTCAAAGGCATCGACCTCCACATCGGAAAGGGAGAATTCGTTTCCATCATGGGAGCGTCCGGTTCGGGAAAATCCACGTTACTGAACATTCTGGGCATTCTGGATAACTACGACACCGGAGAATATTATTTAAATGGTACACTCATCAAAAACCTCAGCGAGACGAAAGCCGCCGAGTACAGGAACCGAATGATCGGTTTCATTTTCCAGTCGTTCAACCTGATTTCTTTTAAGAATGCCATGGAAAACGTAGCCCTCCCTCTCTTCTACCAAGGGGTGAGCCGCCGCAAACGCAACGCGTTGGCAATGGAATATCTGGACCGTCTGGGACTGAAAGAGTGGGCGCACCACATGCCGAACGAAATGTCCGGCGGACAGAAGCAACGTGTGGCCATTGCCCGTGCCCTCATCACCCAACCGCAGATAATCTTGGCCGATGAACCTACCGGTGCGCTGGACAGCAAGACATCCGTGGAAGTGATGCAGATTCTGAAAGACCTGCATAAAGCCGGCATGACCATCGTAGTGGTGACCCACGAAAGCGGCGTATCCAATCAGACAGACAAAATCATCCACATCAAGGATGGTATCATAGGCAATATCGAAGAGAATCTGAATCACGACGCTTCGCCTTTCGGAAAAGACGGACTCATGAAGTAACCGGGAGGCAGGACGGCAGAAAACGCAACCGCAATCCGGTTCGCCGCATTGCCCGGTAAATTGAAAATTGTAAATAAGGAAATAATAAATTGAACAGATGATAGACCTTTGGCAGGAAATATACGGAACCATCAAACGCAACAAACTGCGTACCGCCCTCACAGGTTTTGCTGTGGCATGGGGCATCTTCATCCTTATTCTGCTGTTGGGAGCAGGCAACGGGGTGATGAATGCACAAAACGAACAAATGGCTTCGTTGGCCATGAATTCGATAAAAGTGGGCGCCGGATGGACCAGCAAACCTTATGACGGACTGAGTCAGGGAAGGAGAATCCAACTGAACAACGGCGACCTCACCATCACCCGAAACATGCGGAAGCATGTGGAAAATGCGGGGGCTGTGATATACCAAAGTGGCATGAACATCAGCTATGGCAACGAGTACATCAACGAGCGACTGATGGGCGTACATCCCAACTATCTGGAGATAGAACGCCCCACCGTGGTCGAAGGACGGTTTATCAATCAATTGGATATCCGTGAGAAAAGGAAAGTGGCTATCCTCAACGAACGCTCGGTGAAAACACTTTTCAAACATGGAGCGAAGCCGCTTGGAAAAATGCTGAATATGGGAGGTGTGATGTTTCAAGTGGTAGGTGTCTATAAGGATAAGGGAAACAGTGGCGGACAAGACGTATTCGTTCCTTTCAGCACCTTACAGACAGTATATAACAAAGGAGACAAGTTGAACAACATCCTGATGAGTATTAAAGACCTGAATACGGAAGAAGAAAACAAGGTTTTCGAAGCGGACTACCGGGCTGCCATCGGCGCTCACCAACGTTTCGACAAGACCGATGACGGCGCCATCTGGATATGGAACCGCTTCACCCAAATGACGCAGATGAACAAGGGGGCCGACTACATGCGGACAGCCATCTGGATTATCGGGCTCTTCACTTTGCTGAGCGGCATTGTCGGCGTATCGAACATCATGCTGATTACCGTAAAGGAACGGACAAGAGAATTCGGCATACGCAAAGCCTTGGGAGCACGTCCTTGGTCTATCCTGAAGCTGGTCATCGTGGAGAGTGTGGTTATCACGGCTTTTTTCGGCTACATAGGAATGGTGGCGGGAGTAGGAGTGACGGAATACATGAACATGACGGCAGGAAAGGCCGTGATGGATATAGGAGTACAACAGCAAACCATGTTCCTGAATCCTACCGTGGACTTAGGAATTGCCATCCGCGCTACAATGACCCTGATTGTGGCAGGCACTCTGGCAGGCCTGTTTCCTGCGCTAAAGGCCGTAAAGACCCGCCCGATAGAGGCATTGAGAGCCGATTAAAAAGCCACATCCTAAAAAATTATCAGACTATACGGAAAATTATGAAATTCGACTTAGATACATTCAACGAAATCCTGCTTACCATCACGCGTAATAAAACGCGCAGCTTACTGACTGCTTTCGGCGTTTTCTGGGGCATTTTCATGCTGGTGACCCTGATGGGTGGAGGAAACGGATTCAAAGCATTGATGAGCAGCAACTTCGAGGGATTCGCACAAAACTCGGCTTTCGTCTGGCCGCAACGCACCGGAGAAGCCTACAAAGGATTCCGCAAAGGTCGCTGGTGGAATCTGGAACAGACAGACATACAGCGAGTGCGTCAGATAGAAGGTGTCGACATCGTGACCTGCTTACAGAACCGATGGGGTGCGACTGCCGTCTATCAAGACAAGAAGAGTGAAAGCATGGTTATCAAAGGGCTTTATCCCGAATACGACTTTATAGAAAAGCAGAAGGTAAAATACGGCCGCTTCATTAACGATATTGACATTCTGGAGAAACGCAAAGTATGCTTCATCGGGAAAAAGGTCAGCGAAGAATTATTCGGAAAGGATGTCGACCCTTGCGGAAAACTGATAAAAGCAGACGGCATTTACTATCAGGTGATTGGCATGGCAGGCGATACAAGCGGCAACATACAGATAAGCGGCAGTGCGGACGAAAGCATCGCCATTCCCTTCAGCACCTATGCCGCAACCTACAACATCGGGGGTGATATCGGGCTGATGTGCCTCACCATGAAATCGGGATATAAAGTGACGGAAGTGCAACCGCACATAGAAAGTGTCGTCAAGCAATACCATCTGCTGCATCCGGACGACACGCAGTGCATGCAGTTTCTAAATGCCGAAGCTTTGTTCTCAATGGTCGATTCACTATTCAAGAGCATCAACCTGCTGATATGGATGATTGGTTTGGGCACACTGATAAGCGGAGTCATCGGCGTGTCGAACATCATGATGGTGACCGTAAAGGAACGCACCACGGAGATAGGTATCCGCCGTGCCATTGGAGCCACACCGCGTACCATCATGGAGCAGATTCTGACCGAAAGCATGGTGCTGACGCTGATTGCCGGCATGGCAGGCATCTCGTTTTCCGTATTTATATTGCAAATGATGAATATGGGCATGGAATCCTCTAATCTGCCGGCCGATTTCCAAGTAAGTTTCGGAATGGCGATAGGCGCTGCCATCATGGTAATGGCGCTGGGAATCACCGCCGGCATTGCACCGGCCTATCGGGCTATGAACATCAAGCCCATCGAAGCCATTAGGGACGAGTAAATATCTTACACGTACAGGTTTATTCCCATTAATAAAAACAAGATTCCCAATACAGCAAAATCTCAATATTGTAAAATAAAACAATAATATAAGAATAAGATGAAAACTAAAAAGTATCTGAAAATCGCATTGTTGGTAGTAGTAGCTGCCTTGTTTATTTGGACGTTTGTATTCCTGTACCAAAAGTCCCGGCCTAAGGTAGTGGTGTACGAAACCGTAATTCCGGAAGTGACAGACCTTGAAAAAACCACCGTGGCTACCGGCAAGGTAGAGCCGAGAGATGAAGTTCTAATCAAGCCGCAGATTTCGGGCATCGTTTCAGAGGTGTACAAGGAAGCGGGGCAAACCATCAAGAAGAACGAGGTCATAGCCAAAGTGAAAGTGATTCCGGAATTAGGAACATTGAACTCTGCCGAAAGCCGCGTACGACTGGCCGGAATCAATGCGACACAGGCCGAAACAGACTTTGCACGTACACAGAAATTATATAAAGACAAACTTATCAGTGCCGAAGAATATGAAAAAGGAGAAGTGGCCGTAAAGCAGGCACGCGAAGAGTTGCAGACAGCCAAAGACAATCTGGAAATCGTGAAGGAAGGTATCACCAAGAACAGCGCCTCTTTCAGCAGCACGCTCATCCGCTCTACGATTGACGGACTGATTCTGGATGTACCCATCAAAGTGGGAAACTCGGTTATTATGAGCAATACTTTCAACGACGGAACCACGATAGCTACCGTAGCCAATATGAACGACCTGATTTTCCGTGGCAACATCGACGAGACGGAAGTGGGACGCGTACACGAAGGCATGTCGGTGAAACTTACCATCGGTGCCTTGCAGAATCTCTCGTTCAACGCCATATTGGAATATATATCGCCGAAAGGCGTGGAACAGAACGGTGCCAACCAGTTTGAAATCAAAGCAGCCATATCGGCTCCTGACAGCGTACAGATTCGTTCGGGCTATTCCGCAAACGCAGAAATCGTACTGGAACGTGCGCAAAAGGTACTGGCTCTGCCGGAAAGCACTGTGGAATTCAGCGGGGACAGCACGTTTGTATATGTGATGACGGATAGCATACCGGCGCAAAAATTTGAACGCCGCCCCATTAAAGTGGGTATGAGCGATGGCATCAAAATTGCCATCAAGAGTGGGATTACCGCCAAAGACAAAATTCGCGGAGCAGAGAAAAAGGATAAATAAACTGTAATAGCCTAACAACAGATATAATATGAAACGTAAAAAGATATTCCTATCCCTCGTGATATTGGGCTGCATCTCGGTGCAAGCGCAGGAGCGGTGGACTTTGCGCCAATGCATAGACTATGCCATCGAACATAACATCGGCATCCGCCAAACGGCCAATGCCGCTAAACAAAGTGCCGTAGAAGTAAATACGGCCAAATGGGCACGACTGCCGAATCTGAATGCCAATGCCGGTCAAAGCTGGAACTGGGGACGCACGCAAACGGCCATCAAGAACGAAGACACCGGAAATTATTCCACCGTGTACGTAAATACCAGCAGCCACGGCACCAACTTCTCCGTCAATACCAATATTCCCATCTTTACCGGTCTGGAAATTCCCAACAGGTATGCACTGGCAAAACTGAACCTCAAAGCCGCCATGGCCGACTTGGACAAGGCCAAAGAAGATATCGCAATCAACATAGCTTCGGCCTATCTGCAAGTGTTGTTCAACGAGGAGTTGCATCAGGTAGCTTTGGGGCAGGCTCAATTAAGCAAAGAGCAATATGCCCGCATCGGTCGGCTGGCAGAACTGGGCAAAGCCTCTCCCGCCGAACTGGCCGAAGCCAAAGCACGTGTGGCGCAGGATGAAATGAATGTGGTGCAGACCGACAATAGCTACAAACTGGCACTGCTCGACCTCAGCCAGCTTATCGAGTTGGAGACTCCGGAAGGCTTCAGGTTGGAATCTCCAACCGTGAATCCGGACTTGATACCGCTCACTCCTCCGGACGAAATCTTTCAGACAGCGATGGCGAGCAAAGCTTCCATTCAAGCCGCACAGTTCCGTCTGGAAGGCAGCAAACACAATATCCGCATTGCCCAAAGCAACTATTACCCGCAATTGAGTCTGAACGGCAGCCTTGGCACGAACTATTACTCCACCATCGACCGTACATTCAGCCAGCAGATGAACGACAACTTCAACAAATATGTAGGGTTCAGCCTCAACATACCTATTTTCAATCGTCTGGCTACCCGTAACCGTGTGCGCACAGCACGTTTGGAACACGAAAATCATGCCTTGCAGCTGGACAATGCCAAAAAGGTGCTTTACAAAGAAATTCAGCAGGCGTGGTATAATGCCGCAGCAGCCGAGAGCAAGTACACCAGCAGCCACGCCGCCACCATTGCCGGCGAGGAATCGTTCAAGCTGATGAGCGAGAAGTATGAAAACGGAAAAGCCAATGCCGTGGAATACAATGAAGCCAAACAGAATCTTATGAAGGTGCAATCGGACGAACTACAAGCCAAATATGACTATCTGTTCCGTACCAAGATATTGGATTTCTACAAAGGGAAAGCCATCGAATGAGAAGATATACGGATGAAGCCCATTAAAACCATCACTGAAAAGTGAAGCGAATAATATAATTTTAGTTGTTGTGTTTAATTTATCCCCTCTTTCCATTTCATACACCGGGAAAGAGGGGATTTTCTTTGTAACAAGTGACAACAATTAGTGATTCTACAACTCTGCCACAGCTTGGCGGAGTTGCTCCAATGCCTTTCGTATCACAGAGCGGGGAGAAGCCACATTCAGCCGCATAAAACCTTCGCCACCCTGTCCGAATATCTCGCCGTCGTTCAATGCCAATCGAGCTTTCTTCACAAAAAAATCCACCAGTTCATCGTGACCCAATCCCAGCCCACGGCAGTTTAGCCATACCAAGAATGATGCCTGAGGACGCAAGGGCTTGATTTGAGGCAGACAGGCAGAGCAATAGTCGATTACCAAATCGATGTTCCCTTCCACATATTTCAACATCTCTCTGCGCCAAGGTTCCCCATCCCGGAAAGCAGCAATCGTGGCTATGGGTGCAAAAACCGTGGGTGCGTCCAGTTCATTTGCCTTCAGCCAATTGAAGAAACGCTGCCGGATAATGGAGTTCGGCACAATGGCATAGGAACTGACAATACCTGCGATATTGAACGTTTTGGAAGGTGCGCCGAACGTGATGCTGCAAGCGGCAGCGGCTTCCGAAACAGAGGCAAAGGGAATGTGTTTATTATTCCAAAGTACCATATCACAATGTATCTCATCGGAAATAACAAGGATATTGCGCTGATGGCAGAAATCGGCCAGACGTACCAACGTTTCCCTATCCCATACAATGCCTGCCGGATTGTGCGGATTGGAAAGAATCAACATCCGGCATTTCTCTCCGGTCACAGCCTCAAGATTCTCGAAGTCCATGCTGTAAGAGCCATCCTCGTTCATACGAAGCGGATTATATACCACTCTGCGCCCGTTGGCCAAAGGTGTAAGGCGGAAAGGATGATAGACGGGAGGTTGTATGATCACCTCCTCGTCTTCTTTTACAAACACGTTGACAGCCATACCGATGCCCTTCACAATCCCCGGAATATAGGTCAGCCATTCGCGCCGCACCTCCCAATCGTGGTGTGTGGAAATCCAGCGAATAACCGTGGGCCAATACTCCTCCGGTGGCACTGTATAGCCGAATAAGGAATGTTCCAGCCTTTTATGCAATGCTTCGGTGATGAAAGCGGGCGTCTCAAAGTCCATATCTGCCACCCACAAGGGTAGCAAGTCGGGGTCACCGTAATATTCCTGCAACATATCCAGCTTCAAGGCACCGGTGCCCCGACGATCTATCACTTTGTCAAAATCATATTTTTCCATCACGTTTGTTCTTTTTTTGCTATCGTTCTGTTCATTACTCACCCAAAGCCTACTGAATATCTTCAGAACAATCGCCGGCTGTCAGTCTATCATCTGCTGCGACGAACATGCCCACTATTGTTCTCGTCCGTTGCGTTTTCCGCACTTCTTCTACGCGAGCGATTACTGTTATTGTCTATGCTTTCACGAGAATTATTGTTACTGCGGCGGACATCATTATTCCTTAGCTCGTCAGCACTACGACGCACTGTACTCCTCCTCTCATCTCTGTCGCTACGACGAACATTACTGTTCTTATCATTGCCATTGTTGCGGCGCATATCCATATTCCTGTCATTAGCGCTATCGCGACGGGTATCGGTATTTATTTCCCGACTGCTGCGCCTTGTTGTATAAACATCGTCTCTATCGGCAGAACGTCTGCCAGAGTTGGACCGCACATTCACCGATTCAAAATCAGAGCGACGGTTGACATGATAGGATTTATCGTTTCTGATACTCCATGTCCCTGTATAATAGGGATGCCGGTAACGTCCTCTATAATAACTATTGTCATAGTGCGCCCTACCGTGTCCACCCCGATATGTACGATAGTGATACGGTTGCGGGAAATAGTAATGGTTGTGATTGGAGTACGTAACGTAGACTCTGAAAGCCCAACGCCCGTTATCGACATAAATCGGACGATAGAAATAAGATGTTTGCACAAAGCGGGCATATTGGCGATTGCTCAACACCCAACGCAGGTCGTCGTTACGCATATCCAGATAGTCATAGTAACGATCCAATGCCCTCTCTTCACCCCTGAGTACATCATTCATCAGATAGCGTACACCGGCTATGAAATCATAATTAATTTCATAGACGTCGTTATACTGTTCCGTGCTCAAATTCAGTTCATAAGCCATTTTATCTGTAAGAAAACGGGTTTCCTTACGCAGCCGGCTGTTGCTCATAGCGGCATTGCAAACTGTGAAACTCAACATCGTTGCAACAAAAACAAATATTATCCGTTTCATAACCCCTCCTTTTTTTAGCAATTTATCTCATGATGCGACTCCCTATGGATTGTCATATCACGATTTACTCTTTTTGATTGTACGACAAAAGTAGGAAGAGAAAGTCCCTCTCCCTAATGATTGTCTCTATTTATAGATAGGAGAATTCCTAAAGATGAAAGACTAATTCCTAATCCTTATTTTGTTATCTTCCAGTATCACCAACTGTTTCTTGTATAAATCCCCCACTGCCTTCTTGAATGTTTTCTTGCTAACACCGAAAACGGCATAGATATCTTCTGCGGGACTTTTATCATTCAGTGAGGTAGTACCACCTTGTTCGCGGATGTACTCCAAAAGGGTAACCGCAAAATCTTCCACTTTCCCGGCTCCCGGCTTCTGCAACATCAAGTCTATCTTGCCATCTTCACGCACCTGCTTCACGTATGCTTTTAGCGTCATGCCCGCTTGCAACGGTCGGAAGATCTCGCTTTCGTAAAGCAGACCGCCGTATTGATGTTCAATAATAGCCTTGAAACCCAAATCCGTTTTCTGCCAAATCAAGATTTCGACTTCTTCTCCCGGTTGGTAAGCCGCTCGCTCCTTGGAAAGATAACGCTCCACTTTCGCCGAAGCTACAATGCGGTAACTCTCGTCATCCAGATGAGCATGAACCACGTATTTCCTTCCTACCTGCATTTTCAGCTTCTGCTCCCGAAAAGGGACAAAAAGGTCTTTCATCAGACCCCAGTCAAGGAAGGCACCGTATTGATTTACCCAGGCCACCTCCAGACAAGCGAACTGTCCCACCTGTACCAATGGCGTCAATGTAGTGGCCACCAAGCGCTCTTCATTATCCAGATATATAAAAACGTTCAACTTATCCCCTACCTTACACTCTTCGGGGACATAGCGCAACGGGAGCAGGATTTCCCCCTCCTCTCCACCATCCAGATACATACCGAACTCAACCTCCTTCACCACTTCCAGCTTATTGAATTTTCCTAACTCTATACTCATAGTTCTATGCTTTTCTTGCAAAGATAAACAAATTGTGAACATGCAGCCAATCCTCTACGAAAGAAAAAACTTTCACCCTAAAAGAGTCATCATTATACCTAAGTTCGGGATAAGAAGCTGGTCGATAACCTCATCCGGCGGTTTGTATTTTAAAATCAAATCCCATTGTTTATCAGACGTTTACCTCTGACCTGTCAGATACTTCTGTCTGACGGCTCAAACACTTGTCTCTGCCACGTCAAACACAAGTGTCTGTCGGCTTGAACACTTGCCTCTGTCACGACAAAGGCTTGCAGCTGTCAAACAAGGGGAAGGCGGTCGGCATAAAAGGCTCTCTTCTCTTCTGCCTGACCGCTGTAAACCGGTGCATTCAAGAAATATCCGGCCGATAGGATGCAGCCCCTCGTCTTTAGAAAAAGCAACCGCCTATTCCGAATTCAGATATCATTATTGCTTCCACGGAACACACTTTGGGGCTGTGTGCTTTGTTACATCTTCATTTTGTTTGCTCATCGGCAATGGCAACTGTCCGATAAACCTCGGAAACGGAGAAAAAGTCGGTTTTTCCGTGTTCTGTTCAATCGGGAAGTCATACTGTCAAGAATTAACACTAATCGTTTGTCGAGAAGTATCCCTTGCGAGAGATATCTGCAGGCCGGCTTTGGTGGGGATATATCTCCACCATACTGCATCTATATGCCGAGCGTGCTGCATCTATATAGCGAGCCAGGGCGAGGAGGAGAGTTCCCCAAGAGGTAAATGTTTTTCCTTTCCTAAAGATTCCGAATCTGGAAGTACATAGGGTATATTTCATATAATCGGCTTTATGGAAAATAACATTATGGGGCAAAAATTTTATCGGACAGGAATAATTCTTTATGAGCACTCCGCCAAGAGAGCTTCCTCCTTTTTTAGATATTTTTCTTGAAAAGCCTTGTGGTATAAAAAAAACTATTTATCTTTGCACCCGCAAACCGAGAAATGGTGTCATAGCTCAGTTGGTAGAGCAAAGGACTGAAAATCCTTGTGTCCCCGGTTCGATTCCTGGTGACACCACTTTCAAAGGCGGAATGTAGCGCAGTTGGTAGCGCACTACGTTCGGGACGTAGGGGTCGGGCGTTCGAGTCGCCTCATTCCGACAAAGGAGAGGTTAACAAGTTGACAAACAATGAGTTAGCCTCTTATTTGTTTAAGTGCCGGGACAAATACGGGACAAAATAAAATTGGTTATCATTAACTTGCATTGTAGCGGAAACGAAACAATGTAAAAAAAATGTTGCCGAAAAAGAACAGAAACAACTTCGCTGAAATCGAAAAGTACCGCTTGCCGGTGTATAATAAGAAAGGCAAGGAAAAGTATGTGTACTTCTATGTCTTAGACCCCGACTCCGTATTGGAGGGGAATCCCAAGTTAAGACGCATCCGAAAAAAATTCAACCACATCGCCAACAAGAAAGACCGGGATGAAGCGGCACTACGCTTCCGGGACGAAGTGTCCGTAAAACTGAAGCAGGGATGGAACCCATTGATTCAGGAATGCGGCAAGAAAGGATTCACGCCGTGCAATGTCGTATTCGAGCGATACGAGCTGAACATGAAGAAGATGCTCAAAGACGATGTCATCAAGCCATCTACCTACAATAATTATATATGCCGGCTTAACCAGCTGAAGGAATGGAACGAAAGTCTCTCCGGCAAAATGGTGTACATCTACCAGTTCGACAGGGCCTATATAGAGAGCTTTCTGGAACATATCTACCTCGACCGGGATACCACGCCCAAGACCCGCAACAATTATTTGAATTGGCTATCATCCGTATGCAACTGGATGATAGGGTGCGGGTATCTGCAGTCCAATCCGACCGACCGCATCGGCAAGCTGCGCGAAAAGGACAAGTTCAGGAAAGCTTTGTCGGCGGCGGACATGAAGAAGCTAAATGAATATCTGTCCAAAGAGAACAGGTACTATCTGCTCGCCTGCCTGATGCACTACTACACATTGGTACGCCCCAACGAACTTACATACATCCGCATCAATGATATTCATGTGCACGACCAGACACTGTTTGTCAGCCACACCTTTAGCAAGAACAGAAAGGATGCGGTCGTCACCGTGCCGGCACGTGTGATCCGCATGATGATAGAACTGGATATCTTCAGCTATCCGGGTGACTTCTACCTGTTCGGGAAGCACTTCAAGCCCTCGGAGGAAAAAGCGGACGGGCGGATCTTCCGCGACAAATGGGTGAAGATACGCACCCTGCTCGGCTTCCCGGAACATTATCAATTTTACAGCCTGAAAGACACCGGGATAACGGATGCCATCGACCGTGTGGGACTTAGCGTAGCGAAAGACCAAGCACGTCACTCATCCGTAGCCACAACAAACAAGTATGTAAGGAAAGAGCAGATGACCGCCCATCCGGAATTGAAGAATTTTGAAGGAAATTTGTAGTCTCATAAAAAAAACTTTATGTTTTACTTGCGCATTAAAAATACTTTATGTATATTTGTAATGTCAAAAGAAAAAGAGTATTAATCATTAAAAAAGCGACCTATGAAAAAAGGAAAAGACGAGCTGGAAGAAGTCAACTTTCAAATCTACCGCCTGAAGTACGAGATTCAGAAGTACATCGAACGCTGCAAGATTCTGGAAGTCGACCCCTCTGAAAAAGTAGATGAGTTATTGGAAAGACTATCCAAGATGATGGCAAAGAGAGAAAAGTTAATGAAAGAGTAAAAGAACAGCCCCTCCTGAAAGGGAGGGGCAAAAACAACAGAAGTATGGAAGAACTATTGAAAGAATTAAAAATCATGAGCAGCCTTGAAGGTGCAGAGAGCACCGACAAGATGAAAGCAATCGCCGCCAAATACCGGACGCCCGAAGAAAAGGCATACATCAAACAATATTTGGACAGGGGATTAGACCAAGTGGAGAAAGAAATAGACGAGCTGGACGGGAAGTTAGACAGGATGCTGGATATCAAGCGGCAAGTGAAAGAGATAAGCGAAATCGTGTCATTGAAGTATATCGCACAGAACTATTTCGGGAAAAGCGCCGCATGGTTGAGCCAACGGGTTAACGGCAGCCCCGTAAGAGGGAAGATATATTACCTGAAAGAGGCTGAGATACAGACATTGAACAACGCCCTTCAGGATATCGGAAAGAAATTAGGCTCTCTTGCTATCGGTTGATAACTCGATTCTTTTGACGCCAGTCCCCGCAGGTTGAGCCGCCTACGGGGACTTTTTGCTAATCTGCACGCACATCCTCGTAGCTGAAGAAACGTCCTTCGACAATATCCGAGAATTGATTCTTTTCAGCTCTATATTTTATCTCAACGCAATAGTACTTCTTATTTCCGATAACATAGACATTCATCGGATCAAGCACCCTACCCCTCCTTAAGAAACTGAAAGTATATTCGATTTTATTGTTAAATTTAGGATTCGACTTATAAAGAGTATTATATAGTCCGTGCGTACCAGACAGCTCAAGTGTTACCGTCTTATCGGGATATACCGCATAGAAAGCGGCATCCCCCTGATTGTATGCCCCATGATGAAAGGGCGTTGTATGGCACATAGGAATTCTCGCATTACTCCCACTCCTCACCGATTCTCCATTCGCAGAGTCAATACTCAGGAAGTACTCCTGATACCCTGCATAAAAAGCGACAAACAAATGATTAGGAGCTTGCTTCTCTGCAAGACCTCCTTTTATAAAGTCTATCAGCCCTTGCTTGTTTTGGGTAGGATCAGACACCTCTAAAACATTACGCGCCAGCGGAACCGTAAACTTATAGAAATCTCCGTTCTCCCTCAAATAGATCTCGGAGGGTATTATCTCAAGCTCGACAAAACTATCCTCGTTTTCATCATTAACCACCCTTTGAAGATACATTAAATGTTGATAGAATTTTAATGTTCCCGCAGAGTTGTCCTCTCGATACACATGATTGTTCCCAAAGAAGTTGTCTTTATAGATAATCATCTTATTAAAAGTTTCAGGAGGAATATCGAAATCCCAGATCCTATTTGTCCGAAAAGTACACAACTTCAAAATAGCAGGGTCTATGTCAGCAAATTCATAGTATTCAATGCCGGTAGGAAATTTGTATCTGACATTCGTATAATTGGTATATATCATACTGTCTTGATCATACACCTTTTCATACTCCGTCAACACATCTTCGTCCTTGATATATACAGGCTCTTTTTGATTATAGAAAGAGCTTGCACGAACGATATCAACTGTTTTATTTTTCTGATTAACAAGAAATATCACATTAAACAGATTTTCCACATGACTGATAAAATCCGAAACCGTCCAATTCGGGAGGATGTCAGCATAAAGATTCGTATCAAGCCCATTTATGCAGATTATCTTTCGGCTGTTGCCCTCTCTCAATACGTTACTGTTAAGAGTATATCCCAGCAGTTCTACGGTTTTCTCGACATAGAATAACAAGTATGGCTGTACGCGCAATGTTGCATTGGCAAGAGTAACCGGTGCCGCCCCGTTACTCTTCGTGTCAACCTGATTATAAAATTTCGATCCATCACCATAGATGTTGTTATCGGTATTGGACAAAACAGGACAACAGACGTAAGGCATCTCCGGATAGGAGGAGGTCAAAGATTTTCGTGCGCTTTCCAAGGTTACATCTATTGTGCCGAAATTCAAATCACGAATATTTCCGCCGGAGAGATAATTAAGCTCCGAATTCCCTGACACAAGTTGAATTTTGGCCACGTCATCCGTTACGCTTAATATTATCTCCGTACCTTTAAATATGCGTCTGACACCGTCGAAGATGACAGCAGAACGCCCGGCTATCGGAGAGGAAGAGTTTACCCGATTGATGTGCTTATACAAGATAGCATTGTTAGCGGCATGCAGGTTTATCTCTACCTCTAAGGTGTATTCGCCCTCTTTGGTAAACAATGGATTGCGCATGTAATATTCAAAGGAGCTTTCGTCTTCCAGATATACGAGGTTATGGTCTATAAGTAAACGTATCATTTTATTCGTGCGATATTCTTTTTAAGTGTATTATAATCTTTCATCCCTTGGTTAATACCCCTCTTGCCTGTCACATACGTTTCTGCAACGATAGGTTCATCCAACCGGGATTTAAGCGAAGCAACCGTATCTGTCAGAGCATTCAGAACCTCTAACATCTTTTTATCAGACTGTTCCGGAAGCACCTTAATAACCGGCGTCGCAGGTTTATCCTGAGATCGTCCACTGCCAACCACCGATGCAATGTCTTGTGCCGTCAAATTGGATATCGATCCTGTACGCTGCGCGTTGTCAATCAAGTCAAGTACAGGACGTACAGCAGGATTTGCCACGGCAAAGCGATTGGCCACAAATTCGTTGGAATGTACAACTCCTTGGGGTTGATCCCAATCTCCGGGACCGGTGTACCCACCCGTATAAAAGTTGCTTACCATACCTTTTGCGACGGCGAATGCAGCCTTGATAGCGGTGATTTGCAAGGCGGCTTCTGCCGCACCGATGAATCCAGCGGTAGCAATTTTTTTAGCCAATATTTCAACGTATGTTATCTGGAGAACGCGTTCCAACGCATCCAAGGCCATCAGGATCGTTTCCCGCAGGAAGTTCTTCATCGACAACTCGCCGTTGGCAATCATGTCGCCCAATGTCTCGCCATATTCTGCAGCCGTATCTTTCGCCAAGTTTGAATAAAAATCTTTCATCCGCATCGCTTCTTCGTACTTCTTCTTAGACCTTTCTTCGTACGAATTCTGCTGTTCTTCTTGCACCTCATCGATTTGCTCATTGGTCAATTTATAATTGTTCACCAAATCGTCCCAATACCGTTGTCGAATGTCATTCACCTCTTTAGCAAAGTCTTCTTCAGAAGTCAAGTTATTAAAGTGTCTAAGAGATGCTTCATGCAATTCATCACGCAATTGCCTTTTCCGAACCGCAAGACGTTCTTTCGCTGTTTTTTCTTCTATACGTAACCTCTCCTTCTCTGCTTTTTCGTCTTCTTTTTTGCACTCATCACGGAACTTAATCTGTGCCTCAAGCATCTTGACTTGCAGTTCTTCACGCTTATGCGGTTCCAGTCCGGCAATCTTCAGTTTTTCATCCAACGTTTTCTTCTCCAAGTCTATCTGCAGGGCCGTATATTCTTCTTCAGAAACGATCTGCCCCTCCAGATACAACCGTTGAAGATGGGTCATCTGTTGCATGTGCCGGGTCTCTATTTTTTCCAGCTCGGCATTGACACGCTTCTTGCGTTCCTCTTCGGACTCTCCACTTCCGCCATTGCCTGTTTCTTTGGCGGGAGTGGCAGGCTTCGGATTCACAGGTTTAAGGACACGCTCTTTTTCCGTGACAAGATCTTTGTATCGATCTGTCAGAGAGTCGACAATCTCCTGTTCTTTGCGCAACTTCTCCGCATGGTCGGTGCGTGCCATGCCTGCCATCAGCGAGTTATCTTTTGCAAGCGTATCAGCCTGCCTCTGTAATTTAAGCAGATTCACACGGTGCTCATCGAGTTCGCTTATGACATTCTTCAGTTCTGCATTAATCCCCAACAGTTTGTTATAGCGCTGGAGCGCATCCGTGTTATTATTGATAAGGATACCCTCCCTGTCCAGATCCGCATGATAATCCGGTACGATTTTCTTCAATTCATCAAGTGCCTTCCGCCGGGCGTAATTGGACAGGGAGTTGTCATTGATCACGGAGGTAAGCTCGTCAATGCGTGACGTCTGCTCCTCAATATCTTTTTTTGTTTTATCACGGATGGACTTATTGACCTTTTCCAAATTGTAGTAATCCCGGATATTTTTTGTCAGCTTATAAGAGACCGCAACCGCCGCCAACAAGGCAGTAGTCAGGAGACCTACCGGGTTGGCCGTCATGATAGCCCATGCCCCTCTCATCGCCTTAGCCGCCAAGTCTACACGCCCATGCAGCAACTGTACAGCAGCCGCATAAGCGTACGTTGCCACCCGCAACGCCGCCAACATCTTAGGATGAGCAGCCATCGCCGTATAGAGCAAGCGCAGGTTCTTGATGGAGGTAACAGTATAGCCTGACACTGTTGTCATGGCAACGCCATAGGCCAGCTTAACAATCGTTGCCGCCTTGGTAACAGCACTAACTGTTGCCGTATAGGCTGCAACAATCTTAAGGCGTGTGGCATATACCAGACAGATACCACCAAGATAGACAACGGCAGCGCCCCACTCACGGAACCAGTCTATCAGTCCGGGCAACAGTTTGATGACGTAGGTCATCGCATTAGTGCTTATCCGGATAGCCGGCGTCAGCTTTTCGGCCAACTCAATGCCGGCAAGCTTAAGCTGGTTGCGTGCTTGGGCAAGCTTGGCGGATGCCGTGTCACTGTTGATGGCTGATTGCTCGTAGGCTACATTGGTGCCAGTCACGGCCTTGGTATATTCTTTGACTTTCTCTGTGTTTTGAGACAGTACCATAGCTACCTGCATTCCATCCTCCCCGAACAACTTATTTAAAAGAGTTGTGCCACCTCCAGCTGATTGAGCCTCTGCCTCTTGTACCTTTTTGTTCAGATTATCTAAAGCAGTAGCCAGACCAACTAATTTAGGATTAGTATCTTTAGCTCCTGACGAAAGCCGGTTAAAGAATCTCTTTAAAGCAGTACCAGCTATTTCATCCTTAATACCTTTTTCTCCTAACATCTCAATTGTGCCGACTAATTCTTCAATGGAGACATTGGAGGCGGCAGCAATAGTCCCGGTCTTTTTAATAGCATTAGCCTGACTTGCAATGTTGGCAGCCCCAGCCTTAGAACCAGCAGCCAACACATTGACATAGCGAGACGCCTGTTCTGCCGATGCACCGTACTGATTAAGCGAGAGAGTCAACGAATCTACCGCCTGCTGCAAGGAGATATCACCCGCAGCAGCTTGCAATCTCATCGCTTCTTCGGTAACTGCCGCCAACGCCTCTTTGTTGCCTAATAATTCCGGCTTGGCAGATCCGACCAGCATAAATGCGTCTAATATCTCGTTGGCACTCTGACGCACACGCAACCCCTCTTTGGTCATGGTGGTACTCAACTCTTTGGCCTGATTGGTCAACCATGCAATGGCATTGTCATCAAGACCTGTCAATGCCTGAAGACTATGCTGGCTATCCTCCAGCTTATTGCGCTCATCCCGGAGGGCACGCAAGCCGAGGACAAAGCCGGTCAACGCAGCCGCCGCGCTGGCGATGAAACCGCCGAAGCGGTTAAAGCCGTCGACAAACTTGCCGAAGTTTATGCGTCCCTTGGTTACTTCTTCGTTGACCGCACGAAGTTGCTGCTTGTGGTCACGAAGCATGGAATTCAAACCTTTAATCTTGGCCATCTGGGCATTGTATTCTTTCGACCCGATGGTCATACGGTCAAGCTCCTTGGTAAGCTTGCGAATCTCTGCTTTAATGGAAGTAACATCGGACTTCACTTCCTTGCCATCAAGATAGAGGACAATGCCTCTTTTTACGTCTTTATTTTTCATATAATGTCGTCTTACTTTACAATTTTCATTTTCGGTAGCACCTTCAGAACCTGACGCATGGCGTCATCTCCGTAGAATTCCTGTACATAGTCGGCAAGTTCTTCACGCCCCTGTTCAAGGAAGGAATCAATCCAGTCAAGCGCCCGCCTCTTCCGTCTCAAATCATTCATATCGATTTTCTTAGCCCGGTTGATTTCTCTTGTCAGATAGCCATTCTTCGCCATCTCAACAGCTTCGGCAGACATCTTCTTGTTGCGTATCTCACTATCCGAACGCACCCGATAGCCACGAACAGGTAGGCCATTGACCACGACATACCCGCGCCCTGCACCATAGGCCCGATATACACCGTACCGCTCGAACTGGAACTTAACCTTGTATGCCGGGTCATGGTCGCTCAATTTGCCAACGAACTGCACAAGTGACATAGCCAACTTGCCACTTGCCTCCGTCTTCGTGCGTAAGGTTGCCTTAGAGCGCATCCGGATTTTCATCGCCCATTTGGACACGAGGTTGTTGAACTCCTCAACCGTCATCAATTCGGAAGTATCAGCCATTGTGTATCAATTTATCGAATTGAATGGATTGCAAACGGCGAAGCCAGCCTTTCAGGAACTTATTCTGTCCGGGCTGAGCAGCGCAATCCCGGAAATGTTGTTCGCGCCGTACCCATATCTTACGGAATAGCTCCTCAGGGTTGGCATTATTGATGGCAGCCAACGTTTTAGGACCTACAACGCCATCAGCTTTGACACCAAGCAATTGTTGTGTATGCTTGATAGCCCAAGCTCCGGAAGCCCATGTCCAATCAACAAGGATATTGGCAACCGCCTGACTGTTGATGTCGTCAGCACGGCAGCGATCCCAATAGTGAGGTTTAAAAACGAGACTGTAGATGTCGTCATCAGAAAGCAGGCGTAAATCGTCCACATCGATGTCGCCGTCACCGTCTTTATCATAACCAACCCGGCGCCATGTAGAGAGTGTGACGCCTTTGTTAGTTGCTCCGCCACGGTCGTCCGGGTCGTTAACATAACCTCCTTCAAAAGAGAGGATGAAAGGGAAAAGAATGTTTGATTGTGCCATAACAATGGTTTTTGCACAAAAATGAAGAAAATAAAATAAGATTAATAGGACACGTTGCAACTGCAATGCCGTACAATAAAGGCGACTACCCTCACGGACCATCGCCATCTGTTATGAACGAAAAGCATCATCATTATTCTTCTTTTTCGCCCGCCTCACAACCGGCAAGGCGGGCGGTTACCGTTACGCTCCAATCTCTTCTTTTACCTCGGCAATGATTGCTTCAAACATAGCCACATGTGCGGCCACTTCTTCATTGGCCGGAAAGCTCGTTGACTTGTTGCCACCACTTAGGGACATCGAGCCTACGTACGAGCGTTGCTCACCCGTTTCTTCGGTGGTTGTAACCTTGGTCACGTTGCACTGTAAATTGACAATTCCGCCGTCGGCAAAATTGTAATTCACCCCATATTCATATTCTCCGTTTTTGGCAGTTGCCGTTACCGCTGTGGAGCGGCTTGTTTCAGTTAACTTTTTCATTTTTTCTTTGGTTTAAAATTAGTATTAATGTTAATTTATTCCTCTTTCGCCGGAACAGCCCCTGTTTCAGGGTTTTCAATAATTTTCACTGATAACGCCATGTTAAGCGCTTCATTTACCGCTACCTTGACATAGGCAAGGTATGGGTAGACCTCCGAACCTATCTGCACGCCTATATCCATATACTTACGAATGATGGCGGCACGTTCCTCCGTTATCTCCACCTCACCATTAAGATAAATCTCTTTTGAGAACTCGTATTCTCCAATATCCGGAGTATTATTAAAAATGGAGTTGCCTATCTTTGCGGACAAATCCATCGTTGTTTCCTTACCCTCAATGTCTTTTACTCTGATTTTTCTAAAGTCGATTTTTCCCATTTTTTCATTATTTGTTTGTTAATATTTTAATTACCAGTCTCTCGGATTCTTGAATTGAGCCCAGCAGCCATACTGCGAGCCGTTATTAATGTCGCGGGCATAGACAAACCGCATAGCGTCACCATTTCCGCCGATGGTCAGGGATGTAACATGGCTACCCCTGTCAACGTGCATATATGTCCTTCTTTGAGTACCATCAATATGATAGCCATATCCGGTATTAATGGTAACGCTTTTGTTGCCCAGATTTTTGATTTCGATAACATGACCGTTGTCGTATTTTTGCATGGTTGGCAGAGTGATGGTTATATCGGAGGTGTTTACACACAATACGCATGTTGTCGATATGTCGATAGTCCTCGACGAGGTGACGACCTCCACCTTTTCGGCAAACCTTGATATGTAGCCCCCGAGCAGCGAGATGGCGCAATTCTCGTTAGCTCCTCTTGCGCTGACAATCATCGCATAATTGGCCGACAATCCCCATTGGTCGCTTGTGTCCTCGTTTTCAAACCGAGCGACGGCACGCAAGCCCGATGATGTCGGCATGACATTGCCCCCTATGCCTGCGAAACAACTTTTGACATCATTCCTAAAGATAATAGAGGCATCATTGGTATATTGGCCGGTATCATTGGCGTTTGTCAAGCTGCTTCCGCTTACGCGGAATCCCGCTACCTTTGCCCCGTCGATAACGGTAAGCCTGCCGGTTGTTATATCCGTTGCGGCAATCTTTGTCGCCAGAAGAGAGTTGGTTATAACGGCGTTGGCATCTATCAAGTTAGTCTTGATGTAGCCACCTTGTACAATTGTAGTATCCAGCTTGGCGAGGCTAACCATGTTTTGGTAAGCCATTGCACCGAGGCTGTTTAGCAAAGAAGTCAATGCGGCCGTTGTCGCCTTGCCGTTGATAGTCGCTTGCGTGCTGCTGTCAAGCGAGGCAAATGTCACCTTGCCAGCAAGGCTAATCTCCTTGCCAAAAACATTAATACCGCCGGTAGTAATGCTTATGCCGGCCTTGACCTCTTCTTTCGTGAGGCGTAAGGCTATATCCGCTTCCACGTCTTCGGGTGCGGGCGTCCAATCCGTGGCTTTAGTACCTTTCTCGACTTTAAAGTCCTTAAACCAATAATGCAGATAGGCAAGATTCTCGATGTCGATAAAATGATATCCGTCGGCAGTGTAATTATTTACTTTGGCCCTTAATTCAAACCTCTTCCATTCCGTTGTAAATGTTGCATCTCCCGTACACGGGTTGTTACAGATGTCGAATTTGGGCGAACCCGACCCATTGGACTTGCCCCAAAAGCTGATGACATAATCGCCATTCTCGTGGATGACATTTTTTATTCTTACGGCGCAAACCAAGCTTTGCTTTCCAGTAAGCTTAAACCCGTGCACGGAATCCGCATCAACCTCTTTCTGTATAGTGGGATTGTTACCCAAATTATTAATTACGGTACTCTTCCGATAAAGGTTACGGCCACCAATCTGCAAGGCGGCATCTGCATCTTCAGGCGACAGCGTCCAGTCAGACGCTTTAGTACCCTTTTCAAATTTAAACTTACTAATCTTTACCGGAGTGCCCGTAGCGGCAGTAAGCTTTGCGTTCAGCAGCCACGGGTCACTACCGTTGTATTTATGCGTACACTCAAAATAACCGGAAGCATCGTCCACGAAGAAGTTATCCGTACCCAAGGCGTGGTTTGCCCGCTTGACGATAAAATCCGCATTCTTTATTGGGCGACCGCCCAATGTCATGTAACCGCTAACAGTGTAGTATGCCCCTGCGTCAGGGAAATAATCCTTGACACGGATAACCAGTTGCTGGTTTGTCGTGCCATCAGCCTTAAGCATCACATTGACATCAGTGCCTGTTATTACCGGTACGGATGTGGCGGCTATCCAACTCTGCAGCTTGGATAATATAACGTAGTTACGGCCTCCCACCTGTACGTTGTTAACAGCCGTCGTTATCTGCTCCTTAACCACCATATTGATTGCACCGGGGGTTATTTTCTCTTCGGCTACCGCCATACGGGTGGTAAGTCCGCTGACGGTTGACGATTCCGCCTTAAGGCTGATAAGGTTTTCCAACTGCGCAACCTTAGTGTTGTACGTTGTGATTGGGGTAAACGTATTGTTGGCGTGTGCCTTGGCATTAGCCTCCGCCCTATTAGCCTTTGCCGTGGCATCATTTGCGGCCGTGGATATTGCCGACTGCTTGGCTGCATCGGCTTTAGCCTGCGCATCGCTTGCGGCGGCTGATATAGCTCCTGACTTGGCGGCGTCTGCCTTGGCTTTAGCATCGGATGCTGCCGCATTAATAGCGGCAGTCTTGGCACTCTCTACCGTGGATGACACAGTGGATATAATGGAAGCCGGTGTAATCTTCTGCTCGGCAGTGGACATACGCGTACTAAGGGCGGTAAAGTCCGTCTGCGATACCTTGGACGAGATGGAGTTGTTTAACACCGCCAATTGGGCGGAATACTCCGTCTTGGTGGGGTACTTGGCTGCAGCATCGCTTATTGCCGACTGCTTGGCTGCATTGGCTTTAGCCTGCGCATCGCTTGCGGCGGCTGATATAGCTCCTGACTTGGCGGCGTCTGCCTTGGCCTGTGCATTCGCATCTATATCCTCTTGTGCCAGTCCCCATCCAGTCTTCTTGTTCCCCTCCTCCATCTGGACGTTTAAAAAAGAGACTTCGCCGAGTTCAGCGGTATTACCATCTACGAAGCGAGCGGAATAAGCTATCAACCTATAATTGCCTAAGTTAGCTGGCGTCGTGAACGTATGACAAAACTCGTACGTCTTGCCGACTTCCGGTGTAGTCGTGGCGATAAATAGAATGATTTTAGTACCGTTATACAGAGCAAGCCCTACCTTCTTGTCGGAGGGCGGCAAGGAGCTGAGGGCATGAACCGCTACCGAATAAGATAGAGTATATTGGGTGGACGGCTTTAGCTTGGAAGCAATGTAGGCGGGATTCCAAATTGTATTAGCCCATAATCTACCTCTGAAACCCGCATCTAACCTCGTACCGTACACCAGGCTGGTCAAGGCAAGGAGGTTACGCCCGCCTATCTGCACGCCGTCGACGGCCTGTTGCGCAGCCTGCTTGGCAGCATTGATAACAACACCATCGGCAGCTATATTAACCCTTGCCTCTGCCTCTTCCGCTCTACCGGCCGCTTGTTCCGCACGGGATGCTTTTAAATCTATATCAGCCGCTACCTGATTAATCTGTGTCTGCTTGGTTGATACCGTTTGTAAGGCCGTGTTGGCATTATTGGCGGCATTGGATGCTATATCCGCCTGCCTTGTAACCTCGGCCACGCTGGTGGCAATCTGCCCGGCTGTCTGGTTGATGTTACTCTCTTTTTCGGTTACGGTTATCAGCTTGGCGGCCGCCGTATCGGCACTGGATTTCGCTTTCCCGGCTTCGTTTGCGGCGGACGTAGCGGACTTGCCCGCATTGGTCTCGGATGTTTTGGCGGCTTTGGCGCTACCGTCCGCTTCTGTGGCTTTCTGCCCGGCAAGCGTGGCAGAGCCGGCAGCTTGTGAGGCTTTCTCTGTGGCGGTTTGAGAGGCGGTGACGGCTTGTTGGGTTTTGGCCGTAACCTCGGCTACCTTAGAGCTTATCTGACCCTCACGCACGTCAAAATCCGTGCGCACCTTGGTTATTTCAAAGGCTATCCCGGCTTCCACGTCTTCGGGTGCAGGCGTCCAATCCGTGGCTTTAGTACCTTTCTCAATCTTAAAGTCCTTAAACCAGTAATGCAGATAGGCAAGCTTTTCGATGTCAATAAAATGGTATGTGTCAGCACTATAATTGTTTACTTTAGCCCTTAATTCAAACCTTTTCCACGACGTCGTGAATGTTGCATCTCCCGTACACGGGTTGTTGCAGATGTCGAATTTGGGCGTTTGAGTGTAGTTGGACTTGCCCCAAAAGCTTATCACATAGTCTCCATTCTCGTGGATGACATTCTTTATTCTCACGTCGCAAACCAAGCTTTGCTTTCCAGTAAGCTTAAACCCGTGCGCGGAATCGGCATCCGCTTCTTTCTGTATGGCAGGAGGGTTGATTACGCTTATAATCGGGGTACTCTTCCTGTACAGATTACGGCCACCAATCTGCAAGGCGTCTAATATGGCTTGCGCATGTGTCTTGGCGTTAGTTTCTGCAGCCGTAGCCTTGGACTGTGCGTCCGAAGCGGCGGCAGAAATAGCTGCCTGCTTGGCGGCATCGGCTTTAGCCGTTGCGTCACCGGCAGCAGTAGCTATGGCGGATGCTTTAGCGGCGTTTGCTTTAGCCTGCGCATCACTCGCTGCAACGGAGATAGCACCGCTCCGTGCCTCGCCGATGGCGGTCTCAACCGTCTTGCCGGAGGTTAACCTAAGCATGCCTTTAAGATATGCGTTGAGAGAGTACAGGCCAAAGCCCGACAATGCCCCGAAATCGGGGTCTACAATGCCCGACAGGTTGCCTGTACGAGTCACCAGCTTGCCCGCAAGGCTGTACGAGTTGATACCCGCATAGTCATCACGGTAGGGGGCATTAGCGCCTACTGCGCAATCTATCTGTGCGGACTGTCGGGCGGCGTTGGTACGGTTGCCAAGTACCGCTACTTCATCTCCCACTTCTGGAGTGGCGCTGCCGGCCTCGCAATCTGTCTTAGACAAATTAAAGTAACCTGCCCCGGCGGAGGTCACAAGCCGCCAATAGCGCTTCATCTTCGTACCGGTGAAGACTTGACAGAGCACTTGGTCGTCCTTGACAAAGTCGTCGCTACTGTCGTGTTCGCATCTCCAATAGCTGCCGCCGTCGGTTACCTTAGTAATCTTACCCCCGGCAGCTGAGCGGATAACCATGCCGCCTTGATGGACGACCTTTTGCACGACCAGCTCAAAGACAGTAAACGTCTTGCGCACGGTTAGCATATCCAACTCGCCGTGCCACAAGCCCGCAGCATCCTGCCAAACTTTAAAACCCTCGCCAAGGAAGCCCGACACGAACTTGTCAGATGACAGGTACTGGCGGATGATGCCGTGCATGATGTCGGCGGTATTATCCACTGTGAGGTTATGGATAGTAGCCAATGCACGGATAACGGCATTGAGGGATGTCACTTGATTAGCCACCTCTACATCACGGGCGGTCGCCTTGCCGGCTACGTCAAGCGTACCGGTCTTGCTGTTGCCGGACACGGATAGGGCGGCGGTCTCTATCTTAATCAGAGCACGCAATATCTCCATGACCGTAAAATCCTTGGCAACGGTAGCGTTACGGTCGACGGTCAGATCCTCACCTATACCAAGGGAGTGTTCGGTACGGTCAGGCTGATCTTTGCGAAGAAAGACAGAGGTCAGGTGCTCGACATCGACTCCATATTCAATCATGTCGAGCAACAAAGAGCCTACCCGATAGGCGGTGTTGGCTCCCTGCCGGTATTCGTCACGGATGGCGGCTGCACGCTGTTTTAAATTATCTATCGAGGGCATAGTTGTCAATCAGGAAAAGAGTTAGTACAATCGATGTCAGCAAAGGATTCGTCTGCGTTGAAAAACAGGACGTAACCGTAAAGGGAGACATCTTTCATATAGATGCGATGTCCCTCACTTCCAAGAAGCGTAAAACGGTTCAGGAAACGATGTTTCATTGAACGTTTGTCACGGCTGAATTTGCGGGCAAAGTCAAGGAGGACTTGCTTCATCGTGCGGAATGCCGTTATAACCTCCTTGTTATTGCCGGTATCGGAGACATGTTGCAGGAACATCACGGAAAACTCCGTGTTAAGCAACACATTGCCGGTTTCGCCACCAAAAGAAAAGTCGCCTGAATCAACTACCACACAAGGGTAGCGCATGGCACGGGCGAACTTCGTCTGACTGTCATCGGCCAGACAAGAATAGTGGCACTTGCCGTCAACCTCGTGCTTGATCATCGGATGGCGGCGGCACAAATCTTCTATATATTCTTCAAAGTCGGTCATTTTTTCTTAGCCTCCTTAATCTTTCGGTTCAAAATTCTAAAGGCATCCATGCACGGCAATGCCTTATATGCTTCTATGTCTGCAATGTTATCGCCGACAAAAGCGTCAAAGACAGAGAGCCAATCGGCGGGCTTCGCTTTTGTTTTCCCACTATGTTCCGCAGTGTCTCCGGCCGGGAACAAATGAGAATAAGAGCGGGATAGCCACGACTTGATCAAAACCCAATTAACCATGACGGAGTAGCGCACATCGAAAGGCAGTCGCCCGATTGCCCGTGTATTGGTTTCAAGGTCCAAGGCTATTTCTCCGGATGCCGGGAAATAGGATTCCTTTTCGCGCAGGTAAAGGGCGGCGATGAAGCGGTCAAGATAAAGTTCTTTGTCCGTCACCATATACCAAGAATAGAAAGTGTCGGCCGTCATGAACTGCTGAAAAGATACACCTCGCAACTTGGCTTCGGGCGAAAAGAATCCTCCCTCCAGCTCCGGCAAAAAGAAAGCGGAATGATAGGGGTGCTCCTCCTTCAGGAATGGCAGTTCGTCAGACAGGCGATAGAGGCAGAACGGGGCGAGGCCGTCTATCAGTTTGTCGGTAAGCCCGAAGAACTGCATGAAGAATGTGCGGTCGTCTATCCACCCCTTGGATAAGCGGACGGATGCAAGGAACTGCCACGAAGTCAGCTCCGCATAACAATCAGGTATCATGCCCTTTATGGACTTACGCCCGAACCTCTTGTTGAATATCAACTCCAGTCTTTTCATGCCCAGAACGTACGTTTATTGTCATTATCTCTGTTAAGGATATCGGATTGGCGCCCTTTGAAAAACTCCGGCAAAGAGGTTTCAATGAACTTAACAAGAATGTCATGATAAGCCTTTGCGTTAAGCTCTACATGAGCAGCCATCGACAAGGCGTCTTCTCTGTCCGCCGGAGCAGCGGAAGTGTTACCATCACCAGCAAGAAGCTGCACGAAGTAAAGCCCTCTGTCGGTCAAAGAACCGGTTGCCCTGATAAGCTCCGCAATTGACTTAAGGATGACGAACGTCGCACATCGGGAACGCAGTTCTTCGGTGGTCGTGCCGCCCAAATCCTTCTTCTCTTCCTGTAAGGATGTAACCAGTTTGTCGTACAGGTCAGTACCCAATACCGGCTGCAGAACCGTTTCTTCAACAAGCTTAAAGTAAGGTTTCAGACGCAAAAATATAATGTGCGAATTATTAATAAAGTAAGTCCTATCCACCTCGGCGGTATTGCGAACAATGCTCCGCGTACGCCTTGCATAAGCCGGAGAATCTTTATAATGCGGAAACTCGTCTTGATGGACATCCAAAAATTCAATCATACGGTCGAGTGCATTAAAGCCTTTGTTTTTAAAACTATGCTTCAACGCATCCTCCTGATACTTGTAGGCCTGTTTAAAAGAGCCATCGGACTCCTGACGCTGCATGCCTTGGTCAGTAATACGGATGTTCAGCTCCGTATAGTTGTACCAAAAAGCGAGGTTTGCAACCGCCCTTTGGCATTCTTCGAGCAAAGCATGCTGCAGATCGGAGGCATCGGGGGTATCGTAGTAGGACCGGATATCATCCGACAGATCTTGACCGAAAAGAGGCAGCACAAAGAGGCGGAAAGCATCTTCTAACGACGATTCCACTTTATCGAAAGATAGTCCGGCAGACACAGGTATAAACCTGTTCAATTCATCGGAATCAGCCCATTTTTTTGCAGAGAAAATCATATCAGCTCAATGTTTTTTTCGTGCCGGCACCTGTGTCCAGCGTGGTTAATATCGTATTGCGGAAACGCAGCTCAACATCCTTAAGCCCGTTGGAACGCAACATCAACACAATCGGGTCGAGCAGGTTCTGGCGGTCAATCCATGCGTTGGCTATATTGACCAAGAATGCCTCTCGTATATTACTACCTCCCTGATTGCCGGCATAAGATCCGCCCGGCATACCTGCACCGAAGACATTCGGGTTAACCATCAGGGAGAACAGTATCTCGGAGTTGGCAGCAGCGGAGGTGACGAGATTCTCTCCTCCCTTATACTTATTATCAAGTGCGGTAATCTTCCACTCCTCTTCTATCTTGCCGTTAGCCTCGTTGATGGCATAGTGGGTAAACAGAGGCTTCTCGGCATTCTCAATGCCGCAAAGGTTCTGCTCCACCTTATCCATGTGCTCCTGAATAGCCTTTTTGCGCGCCTCCGTATCGTTGAAATCGCCTGCAGGGAACTTCTTATCCCAATAAGAATAAGGTATCTGGACGTGCCACTTCCACGTGATCTGATTCTTGTACGCTTTCTTCAGGAATTGCGGAACCATGTGCGCGACATCCACCCATCCAAGTATGTAAGAGGGTAGCCATATCGGTTCGCCGTAGTAGTCGTTATTTGACCACGAATCGCGAATGGGGAAGACAAAAGGCTTCTTCATCTTGCCGGCAACCTTCATCCATTCAAGATGCAATTCCGGGTCGTAATCCATCAGGCAGTCAAGTACCTGCACATTATCGCCTTCAGCGACACCGGGCGTATCGGGCCAGCATCCGGAAACGATACACTTGCAAGCACCCCACGCATCGGGTACCGTATAGCGGTAGAACATGGCATTTATCGGATTCATGCCGACAATCTCAGTACCCGCCGCATTGGGCATCATCTGCACGGCTCCGTTGCCGAACTTGAAGTAGTCACGGCTAACCTTCTCCAGATACCGCCTTACCATGCGGCTGTTGACAAAACGGTTCACCCTCACATCGTCAATCGGCGCAAGAACCTCATTGCCTTTCTCATCCCATCCGGTCACTTTACAGGGATAGATACCTTGGCCAACCGTCAGGGAGCGCAAGAACTTCAGCCCGGTGTTAAGTACCGAAGTCGTGCTTATCTGCTCTCCTGCCATAAGCGGGAATCGGTTGTCCTGCCCCCAACTCATCACCTTATAGTCTTTGTAGACGGCTGTATCCGTCAAGCTCGGACTGTAAGGCGCAAGAATCTTGCGCTTCTCTATCTCGTAATTGGCAGGACGTCCCACCGATTCGAGGAATGCCACCGGACTGTCAAGCACGAGCGGTGTGCCCTGTTTGCTAAATAAGATATTCATCGCTCATCCTCCATAAAGACTACCCGTTTGGAATTATAGGCAAGTATATTGTCTATGCCCACCGGGTAGACGTGTGATTCGGGGTTGCCCTCGCAATCGCAAGGCTGTATGCCTCTCACCCGATATTGTTTGTTATTCATCCGCCCGGCTCCGCAGGCATACGCCTGAGGGACGAATATCAGTTTGCCTTTTGCCGTGACAAACTTGATGGAAAATATCCGTTTGCGCCCATCCGGAAGCGTGCGGATGTCCAGCTCATCGAGCACCTGATTTCTGTTGATCGTCTTCATATTATTCAAATTCGTTACCAAATGTGTGATCGAATATCCGATAGTCTATGTTCATGTTGCGGTCAATGCTACGTTGGCATTCTGCCGAAAGGCGGTACTTGAACCGGACGTTAATCGGCTCGGTCCTTGGGCGAGACTCATCGAATTCGACATCCGTAACCGTTATCATATCGCCCAGCTTCGTGCCATCATAGAGATGTACCTTGTTACTTGCAATCAAGTCTTCTACACAATCCCGCAATGTCTCGTTTATAAATCCGGTGTTGACATCGTGGAATATGTTGTAGCGCGTGTTTATCTTGAGATAGCGTCGTTGTATGGTGGCAAAGGTGGCGTCCAACTCGGAGGTGCGCGTGTCTTTGCCCGTGAAGTACAATGTGTCAGGTATGCCGAAACAGTTGTAATAGACAAAGTGCGTCATCACACTGTGATAGGTGCGGTCGACATCGAACTGTATAGCATCCACAACCTGCCCATTACTTTTGAGATAAACAATGTAATAGTCTATGTCTCCGGCAGACGGTTCGCCTGCCGTATCTTGCCCGGAAAGAAGCGAGACAATTTCGTCCAATCCGACATTGCGGCAACAAAGGTTGCCATCGGAAGCCGTAGCCGGCAACGCAAATTCAATCCAGTGCTTGGAGTTGCCGTCTCTGTAAGATACCCCGATGCCCGGATGCTGGCCGTAATTGAAATAGCCCACGAACTGCGCCTGCCCGACACGTATCTTGCGGCGGCGGTGACGCCCAAGGAAGCCCGCGAACTTGTAAGGCTCGGCGATATTGGTACGGCAATTCGCATAGAAGAACTTCTGTGAGAATTCGCCCAAAGCTTCGCCTGACTCGCCATATACCGCCGCCGTAAGCATAGCGGTACAAGGGTATGACGCGACTTCGCTATCCAAGGCAAACGGGATGTCTTCAAAGTAACATAACGCCAGCTCTCCAAGGTCGCTAATCCGTACCTTGCCCTCGGCATCCGGAGCATAATTCTCGGAAAAGCTGTCAGACACACCCCGGCATCGGATGGTATAGTCAATCCGTACAGGTCCGGGAACAGCGGTGAGCAGCACCGCCCCGAAGTCCTTGCAGAACACACCTCCATTAGTACCCGTCACTACCATCTCGACAACTCATATCTAATCCCCAGCAAAGGGGACTTGTTATAAAAATCATATCCACCCATAAACTCCCATCTCTTATTGCGATAGCCGACCATCAGGTCAAGGCGGCGGTATCCGGACGTCAACCCAAGCGAAAGGCCGTGGTTATAGACCGGTATGCGCAATGAGGAAATGGCAGAACGCCCTACTATCGTATTGCGATAAACCGTGTCGGTCAGGGTGACACGAACGTAGGGAGTATTAACAATATCATCCTGATAGATTCGCTTGGTATGGAAAGATGCCAAGATAGCTGCGGTATCCACATTCGCAGGAACCGGAACAGGTATCTCCTTGACCACGGCAGGAGGTTGCAGCCAAGCGGTGTCGGTTACATAGATTGTATCGGGCGCGACGGGGGTAACCGCCCGACGGCCTATCCTATAGCCGGATAGAAAGATGATCACCGATGCCGACAACGAGAGGATGACAGCGTAGAATGTTCTCATTTTTTAAAATCCTTAAGACGGGTGACCATCGATTTAAAGACATCTGTAATAGCGACAATCAGGGTCTCTTTGGGTTTGCCATCGAGCACCGCCAAGTTTTCGAGTATCGATGTCAGGTACTCGATGACGAAGTATATCATCGTCATCACATTCATAACCTCAAAGAAGTAGACTCCGCATCGGTATATCCAATCATCTCCACGGAACTGCATGTCTTTGGCGAAGCTATGCAGGAAGAAGAACAGGAATACCCAGATAAATACTTTAATGATGCAACGTGAGAATTTGAAGCTCTCGAAACGCATGCCTTGCTTTTGCGAAGCACGGATACCGGTCAGCGTCTCCACGATAACAGCCACGAACATCACCAGTACGATGAACGGCGATATGCCTAAAAACTCACAGATAACAGCAAGTACGGCACTGAAAGTCAGCGTATGCGGCTCCGTGCCGTACTTAAAAGAGGGAAACAGGCTTATCAGGAATCCCCTGACACCCTCAAACCCGTAGGTTGACAAAAAACGATTTAAAAGGTGCATATTCTACATTTTTATTTTACGCAAAAATAGCTGCTATCCGATGAAAGAAATCGGACACAAAAAAGGGCATCCAACTTCACAGCCGAATACCCCCAACAATGTAAAAAAAATGTAGCTTATCTATTCACTTATAGGGTGAAGAGTTTCTTTTTCGTAGAGTACCCATGTCCACTGACCGCAGAACAGGTCGGCCTTGCAGCCGAAATCTGTCATCACAGCCGCAATATCCGGCATGGATGGCGCGCACATCTCCCGGCTCTCGTAAGCCAGCTCGCGCGAGGTACGGAATACCATTGAAGCATTAGCCCCAAATGGGGCATACTTGGCATGCAGGAACTGCCGGAACAGCTCTTTTTGCGAAACCACTTTCTTCTCTTCTTTTTTTGCGTCGTCATTGTCATCATACGACTTAAAGCCTATTCTTCTCATAATCATTCCTCCTTTTCTTTAATAATGAAAGACTTATAATCACGCTTCATCGTGAGCAGAAAATCGAGCGCTTCAAGTTTCGCCTCCGGAGACTCCACATCGACCATCTTATCATAGATGACCATTTCTATCAGTTTATCCAGAAATTCAAGCTTGGCTTTCGCTTCTTCGAAATCCCAATCCTGATTGCACTTGATTGTCTCCAGAACCTGCTCATTCAACCTAACATCGGATGTATTCATAGTCATAATGTATTAGATGAATGAGCATTGTCAATGCTTCTCTTGACCGAAAGCAAAGAAAGCGAAAACCATAGCAGCCCGATAAGACAAAGCAACAGAGAGATGTCGGCAGATAGCGACATAAAGAAGAAAGACACGAAGCACCGGCCGATTAACAGCGCCTGCTTGTTAGTGACAGACTCGCCCACTGTGGACGACAGATAAAGATTCTCGGACTTGAGCCATGCAGACAGACGGCTCTTGATTTTGGTCACGAAATTCATTTCGTTACCAAATTGATTGATGGAAACAGACTGTTTCATAACTATAGAAGTTTTTGGCGTATAGGCAGAAAAACGGCTGCCATTTCCCGTTTCGCCAAAAACTCCTACAGATTTCTGCCCGAAAGCAAAAAGTGTAAAGGGGAAAGACAGCCGTATAAGTTTACGTTAAGTAAAACTTCTACAATCCTTATATATTAGGGCATAAAAAAAGCCCATCAAGATATGAGCATAACCGGAGGCTCACGGTACAGAAATACTCTGTAGGAATTTTGGCTCTGCAAATATGAGAATAATATTTGAAAGAGCAAAGAAAAAAGCTTCTTATTTATGATTATAGATTTACTATCAAACCTAAATCTAAATTATTCAGGCTTAAATTACCGAAGTACCCATTCTCATAAGCAAGGTAATTTTTTCTATAGCCAATAAAAGCAAACTTAGCAGAAAACCTTATATTATCATGTAACTTGACAGTAAAGCCCGGCTTTAATCCCACTTCAAAACCATTCCTTTTATCATGTTTAACGACAGAAAATTCCATATCTGAATAAGAGTAACCGGCACCACCCTCTATAAATAACCGGAAAAGCCCTTTTTCGCTAAAGTTGTATCGAGCAAATGGGGCTAATGAAAAAGAATAAGAGGATTTATCCCCATTGTTATCCTGCATATAACTATAACCGATATAAGCACCAATATCCCATTTGCTATTCAGCTCATAGCCGACTAATGGCGCTATTCTGATAGAAGAGATGTCAGACTTCTCATAATAAGATAACCCAACCTCACCACCGACATAGATTCGGTTCTGAGAAAAAGAACTCACACTCCACAACAATAATAAAAAAACAATAACCTTTTTCATTTTCTTTACATTTTAAATCCAACAAACCAACTTCCGCCAAAATAGAAGAAACTGCATGAAACGCCCGTTACGCTGTCAGAAGTCAATTATTAACCCTAAGTCTAAATTATTCAAATTGAAATGCCCGATATAACCATTCTCATAAGTAAGGTAGTCTTTTCTATATCCAATAAAGGCAAACTTTGCAGACAGTCTAATCTTTTCATGCAGCTTAACGCAAAAACCCGGTTTCAAGCCGATTTCAAATCCTTCTTTGCTTTCTTTTTTCTCAGAATTAATTTTCTGATCTGAAAAAGAATAACCAACACTACTTTCTATAAAAGGCTGGAAAACACCTTTTTCTTTAAAATAGTATCGTGCAAATGGGGCCAATGCAAAGTAAAGAGAGAATTTATCACTTTTCTTTTCCTGATAAGAAGAAAGATAAGCGACATAAAGTCCAATATCCCATTTATCATTCAACTCATAGCCAACGAACGGTGCAACTCTGACAAAAGATATATCAGATTCGCCACCATGAGACAAACCTGCTTCGCCACCTATATACATTCTATGTTGTGAAAAGACACTCACACTCCATAATAAGCATAAAAACACAATAACCTTTTTCATTTTCTTTACATTTTAAGTTCAACAAACAATTTCCCGCAAAAATAGAAAAAACTGCGTGAAACGCCTAAACAATCGCAGATTATGCGCACAAGTTCCGCGAAGCGGAAAAATTTTAGCCGCTCCAAGTGCCTATAATTCCGCCACCTGACGAAAGGAAGCTTAAAGCCTCCCCTCGTCAGCGTAGCTATAGAAGCCATCCTCTGTAAAAATCAGGTGGTCAAGCAGCCGTATATCCATCACTTGGGCGGACTTGCGCAACGTTTCCGTTACGCTGTCATCCGCCCTGCTCGGACGTCGGTTGCCGCTCGGGTGGTTATGTACCAATGCAATGGCACTTGCGGAAGCCAGCAATGCCTCTTTGAGCACTACACGCACATCTACCAGTGCGCTATCTATGCCGCCTACCGACAAACGTACCCTCTTTATGACAGAGCAGGCACTGTTCAACAATATCACCCAACATTCTTCATTCCCGACATCAAGCAGGAGAGACTTCATATAGTCGTATATATCTTGGCTACTCCTTATAGTCTGTTTCACATTCTTATAAGCAAACATTCTGTACACTTCCACCGCCGCAAGCGCAAACTGCCTTTTGGCAGGGGTAAGCTTCGCAAACAGTTCGTAATAACCGGATGCCCCCGAAATCTCTTCTTGGCTCAACCCTAAGATGCCAACGGCTTCATGCGAGGCGGTTCTATAATCGTCTTTGAGTTCAAACTTTGTCATAGCATCAGAAATTAACGGTTCTTGCAAGAAAAAGGCCACCTACCACCATAGCACCGAGTGCTTCAAGCTTACATGCAAAGCGAGCGTAACTATATCCGTTTGTCACAATGTCATCGAAAACTATGACTTTCCGACCTTTAAAAAAATCGTTGTCAAAACTGATTATCTGGCACTGATGCACGGATTTTTTTTGCTTCCACTCGTGGAGTGCCAAACGTTCACCCTCCAAGCTGACAGCCTGATAAGCGTTGCGGCATCCTGTCAGCCGACACACCTCTTCGGAAAAAGCCTTGTATCTCGCTTCGTGCTTCTCGCCACTGCTTGCAGGGATGCAGACAAATGTCATCTCGCCGCACGCTCCGCCAAACTGCTGGCGAAGTTTCCTTGCAACAAGCCGTGCCGCATCCATCGACTGCTTACCATCCTTAAAGTTCCATACGAAGCGGCGTACCGCCCACTCCCTTTTGCTTACATCCTTGTACTTCGTCGGCAAATAGTCGTAGAGGTAACCCATCCACTTGCCCCACTGTTGTCTCATTTCTTCTGTCACTGTCTTCATAACGCTGTTTTTTATTCTTGAACTTTGAAGCTGCCGGGTGTGAGCCTTTTCAAATTCTTTTTCGGTTCTCCCCTTTGAGCTTTTTTTTTATTCCGTCGCTTATCGCTACGGTATGTTTCGCCTTTTACGCAGCTCTGAAAGGTGTTGCAGCGAACAGAAACAAGTTTTTACGGAAACCGGAGGCACGAATACAACCCGCAGGGTGGAGATTTTTTCGGAAACAACGCCCGAACTTGGAGCAGGGAGAGGCAACCAATACCTTTGCTGCACAAAAGGCGAATCCGTAGCGACGGGCGACATATCCGGGCGAAAAGGGGAAGAAGAACCGAAAACAAAGCGTATGCTTTACCGCTATCTGCGTGAACGCAAAAGAGACATACAGCAATCCCCTATCGTTTCCGAAATTCGTTCCTGAAAGATGAAGGAGCAGCGGAAACGATAGGGGGAAAGCGTCCCTTAAATAAATGTTAATAGAAAAGTAAACGACCGAATACCAATTTCTTAGCTTCACCTTTTTATATAAAAAGGTGAGAACTCGCAGAGTTGAGCCCAACGCGCCCTAAGTTCGACCTCGCTTTTTTCCGCACCAAAAAAGGAAATATGATGCCACCCCGCCCACGCCGCCCTGTCCTGACAAGCAGCCGAGCAGTGCGAAAAATGGAAAAGAATTAAATGCGGACGTCTACGAAAGAGTCCTTGCGGGTGAGAATATCGCCATACTTTGTCCACACACGTTTATCGACGCAATCGCCGAAGTGGGTAGCTTCTTCGGGTAGGATGCTGTCGTTACGCTCGCTGCGCTTGTCCTTCTCCCACTTGCCGGAAGAGTTGGTGCGAACACGTGTGTTGTTCATGGAGATAAGAATGTACTTGCATTTGGATGCGTTGAATCGTTTCAGCGGATAGCGTTCGTCGGTCTCCGCACAGATGAACGACCACAGCAGATACTTGTCGTGTTGCGGCGGTTCCATGCCCCGGTGCGTAAACTGGCGCACATCCCACCCGTTGCGTATCAGCCGGTCGATAGCGGTCTCGTTGTATGTCTTCTTGGAGTTGGCACGGTGCGCATCACCGTATCTGTCACGGTAGTAGTGCAGCCGCTTGCAGGGGTGATAACGGTAGTAGTGGCAGAACTTATCAATGAGGGCATTTACCTCCGTGTCGCTCTCATCGTTGCGTTTAACAAAGAACTCGTTAATAGTGTTGTCCACTATGCGGCCGGGGTGAAGCAGCTTGGTCGCATAGTCGAAGTGACCGGGTTGCGCCACCTCCATGAAGCAGGCAGAAGAACCCCAGTCGCAGACGACTTCAAGCGGCCGGTTGGGATTGCAGTCCGCATCCATGCGGCTGTCAGTATCCGCCAGCCTGCTCCAGCTGTAGTCGGTGTCTTCGGCGAAGTCTCTGATGAAGCTGTCATTGGTGGCATTGTAATAACGATGCCGGTCATCGAGGTTATAATAGCAGTGATCTATCTTGTCTACCACGAAGTTTAAGATCTCAATCATGAACGTAAGCCTATCCATCACGCTATACTGGTTCATGATGTAGGACATACCCACGTTGGCGATGTTGTCGAAAATGGAAGCGAGGATAAAGAGTGTGTTGTCCTTGCTTACGAAAGGGGTGATGGTACGGCGAAGACGAACGGTCTCATTCCAAACTTCACGAAACAAAGCGGCATCGTTCGCCAACTTGGCATCAATCAACCGCATCTGAAGCTTGACGATTTTATTCCAGACATCAAAGAGGTGGATGCCTCGCTCCTCCTCGTAATAGGAGGCAGGTTCAAGCAGCCACTTCTGCGAAGGCTCGTAAGGCATTGAGCTGAAGAAAGAGTTGCCGTGATGTTTGAGTAGCGGATTAGCCGACTTCAACCCGAAGATGTGTTCATTACCCCGATTGGTAGGGGCGACCTCTTGGTCGAACTGCTCCTTGTCCAAGGTCAACGCTTCATCGGTGATATTGTAGTCTGCGTTCGGCCCGCGACTGTTGCCGTCTTGGGTAAGGATGTAAAGGCAGTGCCCGTTGCTGAAGGTGATGCAATGCTCATAGCTCATCAGGTGCTCATACGGGCGATACCACCCCTCCGGAGGAGTACGGCATACCACATAGTCTCCTGTCTTGGTATTGCTATCATAGCGTTTATAACCAAGCTGCTCCAACATCTTGAATGTAGAGGGGAGCGTCTTGGTTAATGCCTGTCCATAGGTGGCTTGTGCCAAGGTGGTCACTCCACGCGGCATGAGTCGCACGTTTTCATCCACTTCGGCGCCTACGATAAAAGACTTACCGGTACCACGCGAATAGATGACGTACTTCTTCTTGGCCGGCAGTAGCAAGAACGCTACCTGAGCCGGATTCAGCGATATGTCTTCCTCCCAGACGTTCGTCTCCATCAATAACGAGGGAAAACAATGTAGTTATGGCCGCCCTGCGTGGCAGCCTTGAAATCTTTGTGTCCTACCTTTTCGCACAGTTCCTGCGCCTGTGCAGGCGTAAACTTGGCCGACACCTGTACCAATACTGCCTTGGATGTAATGGTAATGCCGTCAATGCCTTTCGCATCCATCAGGGCACGAACAAGGCGTTTGTTTGTCAATCTTTGATTCATATCAACTATTAAGAGTTCATTAATTCTTCTACCTGTGCATCATCGATCGGCTGATAGAGCGTGTCGATAATCTCCTTACGGTCCTTGTGGGACAATGACCGCAAGGAATCAAGGTTGATGTTAAGCTTATCACCGGTACCGCTATTGACCTGAATGTAGAAGACATTCTTCTCCATGCGTCGCGGGTCTTCGATGGAAGCCGGTTTCTCTCCGATAAGCATAGCCAGCGTTTTCTTGGCATTATTCCATTGTTTGAGATCACCTCTCAGCTTGCATTCGCGAATCAGTTCCAATTGATCCTTGATCTGCCAAGCATGCCAGAAGTCCCAATCGAATGTATGATTGGTTTTGAACAGTTCTCTCGCCAGCTTGATGTCTTTGCGCACCTGCGTAGCTGAGATCCTATACTTTGCCAACATCATGTTGATAATGTAGGAGTCATTCGGGTAATCGTCCAGCAGCCGTGCCACCTGCAACACCCTATTGAACTGTCCGCGCAACTCTTCGGGGAGCGGAGATTCTTCGGGATTGATAATGTGCTGCTGAATGGTTTCGTAGCGTTGCTCCGCCAGCGATGGAATTCCTTTTTTACTCATACTTCAGATGTTGGTTAACGTCTTTGATAAACCGGAGCAATTCGGATTGAGCCGGATTGCTCCCATTCTTAGCAGCCTTGATGATGCCCTCGCGTATCTCAATGGTCTGCCTGATATAACCCCTGTAATAAGCTTTATGCACTTCAGTGCCGGGAATACGCACCTCGTGCACGAAATCCACTTCATCTACTTCAATGTTCAGAGCCACCAATTGAGGGGTAACAAGGCGATAAGCCAAGTCCTCAACTGCTTTAAGTTGTTCCTGCGTTAAATTCATCAGTCAATACCTTTAAGTCAAAGTCAAAAACCTCACTCGATGTATGTATGATGCCTCGTTCCAGCTTAGGGTTATGCGTAGCATTCTGGCTGCCTACCACCGATAAGGTCATGTTGTCGTTGTAGATAAGAGCTACCTTGGCATGCAGCGCACAGCACCTGTATGACCCGGCAAAGGAGGTAGCCAAGTAATCAAAGGGCTTTGGAGAGATCGTACGCACACGGTTGTCTATCAGGAAGCGTACGGATAGGATGTAGCCTTGCTCCAAGTAACGCTTAATTGTAGCCAACGAATCTTCAGCTATCGAATAGCTGGAGATGAAGAGATGAGCCGGCCCGGTCTGCCGAAGCAAGTAAAGAACTAATTGTATCAGGTTGAAAGCCCCCTTTGAATAGAAATGCTTATCACGTCCTCGCTCAATATTTCCCAATGCAACAGGCTTCAACAACGTATTCGCAATAATATCAAAATCCGCGCAACGGTCTACATCGAGGCGGCTGACCCCTCTTATATCTTGATCAGCCGCCTTATCACCAACAACAATGTCATGACATGCCGTCAACATCACCCAAGGGCGGCTATGGCATAGTCAATCTGCTCAAGCTCAGCAGAGAGATTGGCTATCTTGGTCTCATACTTAACCCTCTTGGGACAATCGGGCATCGGATTAGAGACTTCGGCCTTGGTCTCCTGCTGATACTCCAGCATATTACGGGAACGAGATATTTTCGTAGCAACGGACTTGCGAGCTTTTTGCAGTTCTTCTTTGGCCATGGTGGAATAGTCGGATTGCCCTTCCGGATTATCCGCTTTGTCAGATGCCGGGTGCTCTTCAAGGCCTTTCATCGCTTCATCTGTAATATCAGATCCTTCTGCGATATATTGAGCGTACAAAGGATAGAGTTTATCCATCTGTTCACTCAGAGAGGCTATCTCTTCGATCAGAACAGTACGTGCGGACATTGTCTTCTCTTCGTTGTCTTCGGGCATCTCGCCAAGCTGTTTATGCAGGATGTCACGTTTTTTGTAAGCTTCGGCGTAATTACGGATGACCGAAGAGATGTTGACCGGGAATTCCCGACTACCATCTTCAAGCATCCGGGCAGCATCGACCAGCTTAAGCCCATCCGCATCAGCGTGAGATTTGACATCCTCTTGGTCGACATGTAATCCTGTAATCGGATCAATATCCTCTACAACAGTGTCGGAAGGTAAGGCCCACGCCTGAACGAGTTCGCGCATAAGGAACTTGAGACGGTTAGAAGCTTCAGGTCCGTTGACGCCATGTTTTTTTAATTTAGCGACAACTCCGGGTTTGAATTTGGATTCTTCGAGAATGCGGATACCCGCATCGAAATCACGAGCACCGTTAAGCCAATCAACGGCCTGCTCTCTGAATTTGATAAGTTCGTTTTGCATTTTGTTTAAAAATTGGACAAAACAAAAATAGTACGAAAAAAGGTGCGGAAATAGGACACAAACAAAAGGAGCCTTCTGCCGTAACAGAAAGCTCCTGAAAAACGGAAAGAGAGGCATGTTAACCGCCCGGAACAAGCGCAAGCAGTCGCGTCATATCCCCCGTGTACATCAGCTTACGCGGACAATCATAAGCAAACTTCATCGGGGTCTTGTTCAATTCCGTACCGGTCTTGCCCGTAGTGGACGCATCGGCAGCCACCTTGTGTGCAGCGTTCAATTTGTCTCCCAACAGGTAATTGTTACCATTCTTGTCGGTAACAATCATGCCCAACCGGCGACCACGTGTGGCATTTTCAAAACCGAAGATTACCTTAGACATCTTTGAGCGTGTAATGGTCAACTCATAACGGCAAGATTCTCCGCCTGTCTCACCTTGGTCTGTGATGGTCAACTCGCCAGAGTCTTCGGTAAACACGAGCTTATAAGCACGACAACCGGCTTTCATCGCCACGTCTCCATCCCATGCGCCTGCCTTTTCAAACGTCATAGCCGTATCTTCTGCCGGTTTCGGAAGATCGGGCCATGTGGCCACATCTTCCCAATAGAAGTAGATGACACTCTGGACGATGCCGGCAAGATTATCAATGTCTTCGCAAGACACCAGTTCGTCGATGTCCGCCAATTCAATACATTTTTTATTCATAACATCTACAATTAGCCTTACGGCGTTACAGGTTGATCGTTTATGCATAATTCCGATTTGTCAATCGTGACAAACTGGAAACCGAGAACGTACTTACCGGCTGCCGTATAGTGATAAGGCGCACCGTTTGTCGTGGGTATCAAGCGGCGGAAGTCCGCTTCATTGTCATATCCATAGCAGATATTCTCCTTGGTAGTAATCAGTACGAATTGGGAATCTGCCGGAAGCCCGGAAAGGCGAACAATCTCGCACTTCTTATTCGTATTGCGCAAAAATTGCTGTCCTGCCGTCTCCGCACCGGAACCGGTAACGAGCGTGCCCTGATCATCCAACCAGTCATCATACAATTCTCCCAAGTCCTCGGAGATGTACATCTTGCCTCCGGAGCGTTTAAAAGTCGAAGGCATGTGTCTCCACATATCAAGCAGCTTCTTGCCGACATCGGCGCGGGTCATGGCGCCAGTGGCGAACATATTGCCATTAACCAAAGAGATATTGCCTGCCGTCTTCTCCTTATCAACAATCGTAAGAATACCATCAAATGAGGTAGACAGTGCGGTATTACTTGTATCGGCATCATACTTGGCAGTAAGCATGATGTCGTGCAATTCTTTAGACGCACACTTAATACCGTAATTGTTCAGCCAGATTTCAAACGGATGCTCTTTCGGGTAAAGCCCGCCTTTAACCTCTGTGATGTAGGTACGACGATAGCGCTCCGGCTCATCGTCCATCTCCATCACACAAGGATAAACGGTCAATGTACGGGGTACGATTTTACCGTTGCTCACCTGACCGATAAATTTGCCGGTATACTTGTGAGAGATTTTTCCCAAGGTCGTACGACCAAGGGTGATTGAATCTTTCACTCCCGGAATCGGGGTGAAGTGTTTCAGGATGTCGTTCGCCTGCTCGGCGTCCAACGTAACAAGCAGGTCCTTGTGCTTTTTGCAAGCACCGATGACGGCCTGAATGTCAATAGGGGTTGTAAGGTCCATTGCCATAATACGATAATTAAAGGTTATTCTTCGTTGAAATAGTCATTTACCGGGTCCTTTTTACTCTCGGAATAGTCAACCGATTGTGATTTAGGAGGCAACTGCGTACCAGCAGGCGCCCCGGTAGGAATAAGGTTAACAACAGCCTTGACAGCATTGATCTTGTTAGAAAGGCCGGTGATACTCTTGATGTTATCCGACATCCCATCAAGCGCTTTCTCCGCATCTTCAACGGTCTTTTTGTCTGCCTCCGCCGCAGTCAAGGCGTCGCAAATCTTTTGCATCTGGTCGATGGTAAGTTCTACCTTGCCATCATTTTCGGCCAATCCCTCTATTGCAAGCAGGGTATTGACCGCAATGAATTGTTTATTCATTTCAGGTTCTGTTTTAGGATTAGTATTATTGTTTGGATTCTCTGTCTTATTGTCTCTCTGGAAAAGGGATTTAATGACATTGATGATGCGATCCGCCAAGTCCTCTCCTTTTTCTTCCGGAATGGGGAATACCGGTACCGGGAAGTTGAGTGCCGCACAATTTTCAACCATCAGGTTGCGGTACTCATTGTTTACCTTATTGATGCCGGGAATGATACTGTCAATAAACCCCCATTCGAGAACATCCGACGCCGGCAGCCAGCGTTCCTGCTTCATAAGGTCGAATACATCTTTGATGGATTTGCCTTTAGGAGCACACATATCAGTGTACTTTTTGGCGATTATCAAGTCAATGGCATCACTGGACTTTTTTTCATTCTGGAGCTTTGTGATTGCCGCTTCCAACTCGTCAGCATTCATCACTCCATACACTTCAACCGGTACGGATGACTTGTGACAAAGCCAAAGACTGTCTTCGTGCATTTCACGTGATTGTGCCCCGAAAGCCATCCATGTAACCGCCGAAGCGCAGAATCCAATAAACTCGACAACAACATTGCCATGTTCTTCAAACATTTTAGAGATGGCAATCGCTTCATTTACCGAACCGCCCCAACTGTTAATCTTGCAGCGTACCTTTTTACCTTTATTCCGGTTAAGGAAATACCTTATGTTTGACCTCTGCCAACCGTAGTGATCAATCATGCCGTTAATTTCAAGAACTGTCTCTTCCATATCTTTAAAGTAATTGATAATGCGAAAATACAGCAAAAAAAATCCCGCGTGAAGGACACTACACACGGGATAATCGCAAAAACGGACTATTTAGATCACCGTTATATCAGTGGTGATAAGCTTGGACGGCTCAGCTTGCTTACCGAAGAAAGTAAAAGACGAACCGTTTATCTCTCCTGAAGAACCGCTTGAACGCGTGTGTTTGAATTTAAGAGGCACGTCTGAAGTACCGCTTAAAGAAACAACACCGTTAGCATCTCTGGACAAAACGAGCCAGTCTCCACGCTCCAACAATGCTACGGATACCTCGTTGAGCGCACAACGCTTCGGGATGATACCATTAATAGCCACATCCCACATTTCGCCGCCATCTTCGAGTTCTTGGGTCTCGATATGCGAAAAAGCATCACCTCTATATATAGGTATGGAGATGATGCTATCCGTGTCGGCTAAATCAATCGAGCAGGTGCCATCGCCATTGCAAGTGACCAGAGGAAAAGAGGATACCGGTATTGCGTACAAGAGCGATAGTCCGGTTACGTTGTCGAAGTCAAAGGATAGAGTTTTCATAAGCAGATTTTCCTTTCTGTGAAATTGTCCCATTTCTGAACAACTGCACAATAACTATTTCATTTATTTTTTCGTTGATATTGCTTTTAAGGGATGACTTGTCAATCGACTTGTCACGGTTCCAGATTCTCCGGATAGAATCGGGCGGCCATGTGAATTCGTCGAAATGGAATTTGTCATAGAACTGCCTGATGCACTCGCTCAATACAGGCGTGACCATGTAAGTAACGGAAAGAAAAGTCATAAGCATTGTCCTGCACCGTATCTCCAGCACATTAGACAGCATCGCTTCGTCGGTGGGAGAAAGCGACCATCCATAGTTGTAGAAATCAGACTTGCCTATCTCCAATGCAACCTTACAATTCCGGTACTTATAGTTACCTGATTGGATACGTTTGTCATAACGATGGGTTTGCTTGACCAACCTGCTGCGAAACAAGACATCAAGCATCTTGTCTTCTGAGATATTGACCAAATCCGGCCAATCAGGATCATCTACTTTAAAATTGGTAAGTAAATACTGTTTAACAAAAGGGGCTACCCATATCCAACATACGAATCTATCTTTTTTTTTCATTATTTGAAAATTAAAGTGTGTATTTAGCCGTCCAACCGACCAACGAACCAACAAGATAAGTAAAGATATTAATTATTAGGCATTTACGCAAAAATAAAGGAGAAAAAAGTACATCCAACACGACCAACAGAGGGGTATTTTGTTGGTTTTAAGAGAAAAGCGCTGAAAAATGCACCGAAATAAGAAAATCCTAAAACTAACAAAAACCAACAGGATAGGAAGTAAAACCAACAGCGACCAACAACAATCATTATTACTTATCTACCTATATATTAATTAGTTATATAAAAATTCTATTGAAAAAACATATATTCCGTTGGTTCGTTGGTTCGTTGGTCGTGTTTTTTCGGTTTATTTTTCAAAACTCTGTTCTATTGATTTTTTTTAAATATGGGGTTTTCGGGGAAATGAAATGAGGATACCATCAAAGCAATTGTCTGGAAGGAAATCTACCAAAAAGAATGATTAGCAAATCTTTTTAACAGAGCCATGCAATATTATTGTTAATTGATGTTATTTTACCGTCACCCTATTTGGTGACAAAAAAAATAAAACTTATATTTGCAATACGGAAAAAGAAATACTAACATTTAAAATGTAAGAAATGGAAACTCTTGGTATGACAATCGTAGGTTATAGATATGGCGAAGCCCCAGAATCAGGTAAATCATATAACTATCGAGACAATTGTTTTGAACCCGGTGTAAGCATGGCGCAAGTCGGTTTTGACAAGGAGGTAAATAGCTTTGCTATATCCGACGCAGCGGCTAACCGCAAACGCTATTATTATGTTGGCACAATCTGTGGCACGGGTGGGGATGATGAGATTTGTCTAAGCAATGTTAAGCGTATATCTCGCAAAGATTACCTTGCAATGCGCAAAGAGATGATAAATGTACATAACGCTATAGTAAATGAGCGCATAAATCGTAGGATTTCTCTCATTGAAAACGGTTGGCATATTGGAACAACCATAGAACGCCTCGAAGAGCAAAGAAAAAAATATATCAAGAAAGCACGCTAAACATATATTAGATAATACACCAAAATTGATTACTTATCATGAATGTCAGAGAAAGAGTAGGGCAAGACTTGCTTGCCTTACGGAAAGAAAGAGGATTGACGCTTAGAGGCTTGTCGCAACTGTGCGGCATTCCTTTTCAAAAGCTCAATCTTATAGAATTGGGGCGGTATTCACCGGGGATCGACGTGTTATCACGGGTGACAGATGCGTTGGAAGCAGACATATTTATAATAAAAAGAGAAGAACAGGACGTTTAAAGTCCTGTTCTTTTTTGCTCCAAGATGTTTTTAATGGGCAAGTCGTACTTGCGCTGCCTCTTCGTTGAATACATCAGGAAGCATTGTCCTCCGCTGTTCCAGCGGACATGCTTCCACACAATGGTGCTTCTTCGCTCTCCGGATACTGTTACTCTCTTGACTATCGGAACTTGCCCGAAGAATTCTTTAACAAGGCCTTTTGTCTCATATACAAGGCGATCAAGGCGGTAGGAACAAACGTTCATGGCTAATTCGATTTCGGATGTTGTGTACATTTTCTTCTGTTTGGTTTTATTGTTTAAACTCCACTCTGCCCCTGCTTCGAAGGCAGTTCTTATTACATTGTCAAGGTCTGGGAATGACGGTTGGTTACGCCGGTAGTACTCCAAGGAAGCACGCTCTAATCTTGTAAGGATGTCTGTTAGCATCTGTCATAAGGTATTAAGTCAATGGCTATGGAGATTGCACGGGAAAGGACATCACTAACGGCGTATGCATCAGGCGGAAGGTATTCAAGGCATACATCCGCCAATTTATCGTCTCTGCTGTCTCTGAACGTTCTGACTACTTCCATCGTGACCGGTATCCCTTCTTCTTGGATAAGTGACTGCAAGATATCTAATACCTTGCAGTGCATCGTGATTGATTCTATTATCATAATTTCATCAGGCTAAAAAGGTAAATCTTCTTGTTTGGCTTCTGACGATTTCTCTTCGTCATTGCTTATGCCCCGCTCGAGGTCGAGACCTAACATCCGGGATAATATATCGTAATTGAGTACTACAGCGCTGGTGCTCTTCTCTTTCGACTCCATGACCCTCACCATCGCCATGTTGGGTGTCTCCGTGCCAGAGGTAGGATCTTTGATAAAACCACCTACCGGAACTTCTTTTGGCTCCATCCAACGGAAGCGTGTGTTGCCGACCTGACCGATGTATGACGGGTGAGACTTAAGGTTGACCTCGAGCGTAGTCAAGGATAGCGGTTTCTCGCCTCCGGTCATGGCAGAGGCATACATCTTATGGATGTTGCTCAATGTCATGTAAAGGATAGGAGTGTCTGCCGGCTGAAGAACTTTTTCGACACCGTCTTTAAGCTTGAATCGTCCCGGCCGCTCGATCTTAAAGTCCCGGCCATATTTGATAACCCCCTTGTCAATCAGATAGTCCATCGAATTGAAGAACGTGGCCAGCTTATCCGTTTTGACAATCATGTCAACTTGCTTCCTCACCTTATCAACCGCCAGATCGAGGAACTCCTCGTAGGTGAAAGGCAAGCGTAAGTCGGAAGCATAAGTCGTCAGCAGCTTGCACATAGTCAGAAACATCGACACGGTATTGATTATGCGTGTCTGGTCACCGCTACGGCTCCCAGACATCTCCACGCGGTCCTGCAATTCTTTACCGCAACTCTTTAATAGCTCGGCAAAGTGAGTTTTTACAAGAGACCTAAGAGAGAGGACTTGAAGCAGAAGATAAGACAAGCCTCTTTTCTCCGCCTCCTTAAGTTCTTGAAATACCTGCTGCGCCCGCTCCTCGTTGATGGATTCACGCTTGGGAACTTCGCAAAGAACGACGCGGTTTGAGAGGGCGTTATCGTCTTTTTGAGGTGCTTCTTGTCCCAAGATAACCACCGGGGCATTGACCTTAGATGTCTCGATGTCGTTGCCTGTGGCCGCCTTACGCTTCTGCTTGCCATCTCCGTCGTATGTTACCGACTTAAGCCCTTGAAACTTATTGTCGGAAATCATGTCGTCGTTATATTCTTCGAAGACCTGCGGTACGTCGCGGAATCTCTCCAGAACCGAAAAAAAAGCGGCATCAGTACCGGAATTGAGGTTAAAGGATGGGGCATCCGGCTTGATGAACAGACTACGGATGCTGATTGCTATCTGCGTCTTGCCGGACATCGTTGGCCCAAGAAAGAAAATAGAGGTAAACAAGCGGTTAATGGGGTGTATCTCGCTGCGGAAAGCGCACATTACGGCATAGAGCAATGCCCACTTGCCATTGTCGTTAATCTTATACACCTCATCCATCAGCGCTGCCCATCGCTCGAACGTGATGCGTTTCGCCTCCGGAACGTCGGTGTACACCAACCATCGATCCTGCTCATAGCGGTCGTTATCCTTACGGACACCGACATTGATCTTGCTGAAGGAGGGAGAATAGAATATCATATCCCCGTGCTTCATAAGGCCAAGCTCGTCGGCCAAATCAAACCGCCATGTCCCCTCTACAAGGTGATAGATACCGTTGGCAAAAATAAAGCAGCCCTCTTCTTGCTGTCCGTAGACTTTAACCTCCGTGCACTTGGGGAAGTCATAGGATATGCTCTGCCAGATCTTTGCGTAATCCCTCGAATCCCCCCCATCGAAGTTATATGCTCCCTCATTAACAAGCATATCCTGTAAGGTTGTCAGCTTTGCGAATACAGACGATGGCCACTCCACATAAGTAGGCTTATTGACATACATTCGGTTTATCCTGATGACACGTCTGTTCTCGTCCTTGTTTGTGCTGTAGACATGGAATAGAGGCTCTATATAAAAGTCTGCAACACGCCGATAACTATTGCTGTCTGTTTTGAACATGTAGCTAACCGGGATGCCTTCTTTGCTAAGAAGAGGAAAGAACCCGTAGCGTCGAAGCATTTTGGAGTATTCCTCGGATTCTTCCACGTAATCCGGAATCTTATCCGTGTCGATAGTCAACAAATCGGCATAGACGTCATTGCGTTCACGCTCAATCTTCTGCTTAGACTTGCGCTCATTGGCAAAAGGCTTGATGAGTTCCTTCAGTGTAGAGACCTTAAGCCCTAATGATTCAGCCCATGAGGGCATGTTGACAGTCTGAATCGCCTGCTTGGCATAGCTGATCACCTCAGCACAACGGGTGATGTATTCGTTTTGAATTTCCGGGGTCGGTCGCTCCTCGGAAATAAGTAACCCGTAGTAGTTGACGTAGAAGTAGACAAAGCCTTTGACCGCCATGTCTTCAGACACATCAACTGTCATGCCATACTTATATAGCTCTTTCATCATCAGGCAGTCGGCATTCTCGCGGCGGGCGTTGCAAGTCATCTCCGGAGAGTGTACAATTATCCGATCTGCCAACTGAGAAAGCTGCTGGATGTCGGTTGTTTCCGGAACCCCTGAATAGAAAAGATATGGCTGCTTCTCTCCTATCATCTTTTGAAACCGGTCGAAGCTATTGACCAGATGTATTTCGTTATCTTCCGGATCTATAAAGTCCTTGGCGAATTCAAACCCGATAAATCCGGGCTGGAAGCGTTCAGGAGCTTGGGGGACTTTGACCGAATCGACCAAGTCGTGCAAGGCTTCGAGGTCGTAACCGGAAGGTTCTGACAGGATGGAAAGGAATTTATTTTTAATAATCGCCTCGCTCTCTCTTGCGATGACAGATACAATTTTTTTCGTCTTATCCATCCGTTGAAATTCGTCGTCATCATCGGTAAAGAGTACCTTAGACATAAACTCCACATAGGACTTTGTGTTTTTATCCAGATAGCCAGCAAAATCAGCGCCCATAGAACGAGCCATATCGTCCGGATCTTTGCCTGATGGAAGCAAAACACAACGTACCTTGAACTCATCGGAAACGAATGCCGGAAGATTCTTTTCGGCCGCAGCAATACCCGCAGCATCCCCATCATAGATAAATACGACATTGCTTGTAATGCCATGAAGCAACTTGCGTTGCTCATCCGTAAAAGCAGTTCCACTGCCACCAACAACGTTGCGGATGCCTACCTGTGCCATCGAGAGCACATCAAACTGCCCTTCGACAATGTAAACAGTGTCTTTTTTCTGAATCTCCTGCCGGGCTTGGTACAAACCGAAAACATTTTTACCCTTGGTAAAGAGAATGGTATCTCCCGTATTCTTATACTTGGCTTTTTGGTCGACAATCGTCCGACCGGTGTAACCGACTACTTGCCCGGTCTTGGAGTAATAGGGGAACAGGATGCGTTGCCAAAAGGCGTCTTTCAACCGTTTTTTTTCTTCATCCCAATATCCTAATCCGGCGGAGATTATATGTTCTTGCTTATATCCTTGGGATATGAGAGAGCGGGTCAAACCGTCATAGTCGTATGCAAAGCCAACACCGTAGAGTTCCGCAATTTCCCTGCTGATCCTGCGATCAAGCAGGTAGGACTGTGCTTCTGGCACGGAATGGAGGTTCTTTTGCAAAAGTGCTTGGGCGGCATTCATGACAATCATGGCGGAGCTTCGATCATCGTTGCGCTTCTGCTCTTCAGGCGTAAGCTCTATCATCGGAACCTCAATGTTATACTTCCGGGCTAAGTATCGAATTGCTTCCGGGTAGCTTAACCCGTCACGCTCCATGCGGTAGGCGATGACATTACCACCCTTGCCACAGCTAAAACACTTACAGATGCCTTTCGCCGGTGACACTGTGAAAGAAGGGGTCTTCTCGTTGTGGAAAGGACATAAACCTATATAGTTGACACCGCGTTTGACAAGAGAGATGTCTTCGCCAATCTCTTTGACAATGTCAACGACATCAAGGATGTTGTCTATTATATGTTGGGGAATCTTGTTCATTATTGTGCGAATAGGTCAAGCTGACGACTATCCATCAGCTTAAATGTTTCTTCTACGGAAAAGTTAAGCGCCTTGGCTACTCTCATCAATTCATCCTGTGTTGGCTGGACATACCCACAAGCCAATTCGGACCATCTCTTTTGATTGATTCCGACAAGGCGATAAAAGGCTTTATTCGGCTGGAAGAATTCCGGTTTGCCGAACTTAATCTGAAGGAGGTTGCGCATCATTGGATTTCTAAGCCTTGGATGCAGTGGTATATTGTTGCGATAGCAATACAGATATACGGCTGTATCCGATTTTGAAAGTAGACGCCCTATTTCTTTCAATGACGTACCCCTACTCAGTTCTTCATGCAGTATATGCACTTCGTTATCAGTCCAATTGCCCTTTTTCATCGATTAATGGGTTAAGAGTTTTTTGCAGAGTATTTTTTATAGTTACTCTGTTAAATTCAAATTTTTATTCACGAAATAAAGCTTACCAGCTAATATTCTTACACTTAATTTGCGATTATTCAAGCTGATAATCACAACAGCATCATTAAATACCGTGGCAAACTCGTCCCCATCCTCCAGCTTGGCGTCTTGACCAAACTCTGCTTTAAATTGTTCCATTGCCAATCCAATGAAACTCAGTATTTTATTCATATCTGTTCAGTTTAAAATGTAAGTTTTTGCCTTCCTTTAAGCTCTGTATAAACAGACTATAGTCCATTTCGGATAAATGCGAGTGGTACTTTGTAAAGCACGTCGGGCACTCTTTTACAGAGACGACCCCCATGGAAACTTCTGCAATTCCGCAGATATGCTTATAGTAATCATCGAGAATACTTGTGCCACATTCGGGACATTCAAAAACATTCCTGTTATATATTCCTATTGAAGGAGTCTTGTATCGTTTATCTATTTCCATAAAATACTATTATTTATTTTATCAAATTCTTCGATTTGTTCAGCCATAGCATAATATCCTAATACTTTCTCGTAGGATATTGTGCAGACAATACTGTCGCTGTCATTCTCCACTTGGATGGTCCATTGTCCGGCCTTGCCGCAGTTGTATTCTATAAGGCGCACCGGCCGGCTACGCGGGAACCTTTCGTTTTCCTTCTTAATCTGATGCTCGATGTCGCACTTTAGCGCATCCAAAGAGCAGTCAGAAGCAATCAGATGCCGGTCAAACTGTTGCACGTACTGTTGCAGCGCCTTGCCTTTTTTATTGACGCTCGCATAGGTTTTGATATTGTCTATAAAGTAATTCATAGCATTAAATTGTTAATTGTCAGTATTGGTTATAAACTTCCGGTACTCCAGCTCTGTTTTAGCCAGATTTATTAGGGTATTAACTCCCTGAAACACCTGTTTGGCCTGACCGACAGCCTCCGGATTATGCTTCACAGCCTCGATTTGCTGAAGAACCGTGTCGCGGAGCTGCTGTATAATACTCGGATTGACCGTAGATACCGAATCAAGCTTATTGTTGGCCAGTACGATAACCTGTGCCGAGATCGGCTTGAACTGCTCAATCTTTGCGGGGAGGTTAATATAATTGAAGACAAGAGTCTTCCCGTTGTTGAGATAGATTTCCACCTCATCTCCATCATCACCGGTTCCCGGACAGATACCGAGGATTACGACCTCTTCATGCCGGTAAAGGAAAGGTTTGTTGACCATTGTTTCTAATCGTTCGAGTGCATTCATAATGTTGGCTTTTTGGTTATTGAATTCATTGATGTGTCCTTGATGAACCGCCCTAAGGTGTTCCTGTCTACCTTGCATATCTTTGCTATCTTGCGTTGAGACACGCCTTCATCGAGTAGAGCCTTTATAAGAGAGGCTTTCCCATACAGCTTACGTTTCTCGGTAGCAGTCTTTCGTCCTTTCGGTCGCCCAAGGATAACGCCCTCCAGCCTTTTCCGGGCAAGAGCCTCCTTGGTTCGCTGACTTATCATGTCACGTTCTATTTCCGCTGCTATCCCAAAGGCAAAAGCAAGTACCTTGCTCTGGATGTTATCACCAAGCTCATAGCCGTCTTTAACGGTATAGACCTTGACGCCGTTCGCCATGCAGAACTCCAGTATTCGCATGATCATAAAGAGTTTTCTGCCCAATCTTGACAGCTCGGATGTTATGATCACATCCCCTTCTTTTAGTTTTTTCATCAGCTTGCCCAGAAGTCTCTTCTCCGGTTCCTTTGTCCCTGAGACACCATCGTCTATAATCCAGTCGTCAACAGACAGCCCCATAGCTTTGGCCTTGTTACAGACCCCCAATCTCTGATTATTGGAATCTTGGACGTCTGTGCTGACTCTTAAATATCCATAAATCATAAGGCAGATTCAATTAACTGCATGGCTTCCAAGCCATAGTGCTTCATAATAATTTCTTTCATCGACATATGCTCCGATTCTTCCGGATACATGTTTTCAAGACGTTTGTTCAAACTGACCAAATCAATAGAGAGATACCCATTCAAGACAGACAACAACCCGTCATATAAATCAACTATAGGAACGTATGGTAAAAGGCGTTGAAAATTACTTCTGAACAAAGCCCACTCACTTATATGATAGCGTTTAACATCTGTTTCCATCATTGATCTTTATTCGTTGCTTTATAAATCACTCTGGATAGTCTCCCCTTGAGGTAGACCAAATCTTTAACATCATCCGGCAGGTTATGCAGGGTATTGCGTGTCATCAGCTCGGCATTGCTGATACATCCCAGATTTTCCAAAACGCAATTAAGCGTATTGCCATCCCTAAAGACTACGTTGTACCCTTTAGGTATCGGGCCATTCACATCCTGCCATAGTTTTATATGCTTTGGCATCCATTTGCCAAGGGTGATTCTCACCCAGTAATATTGATGCCCGTTTTTATCATTCCGGATGGTCTCCGCACCATCGTGCAGAGTATTTGCCGGCAAATGTCCCGCCTTGAACATCGTTCGCGAACACTTGGCATACAGGCTCGCATCCATCTTCTTGCCTTTGTTGGCCGGAGCATCCCCCTTTTTGAAGCGATACGCCTTGCCGCTCTCCTGCAGATTGCGTGCAAGCCGGGAAAGAGTGTTCTTCATGTATTCAGGACTCTTTTTGAGCCCTAAGTTGTAGGCCCAATTATAGACTGTCCGCTCAGATAAGCCAAGCCGCTCAGCTATCGACCTCGTCGAGTGGTGGGGGTACAACTTTTCAATCGTTGTACGGTCTTCGGGGGAAAGTAGATGTTTTCTCATTGCCTTCATTGTTTATGATTCAACCCGCCGCCGCACTACACGTTCAGTTCTGTGTCCACGGCGGCAACGGCGGACGCAAAATTCTCCTTCGGCGAATATTGTGTTAATGTATAGTACCAAGAGAATCAAGGCGATGGCCTGTCGGGCCGGCTCGCACAAAGAAAGAGGGATGCTGAAGCGGCGACAGAAAACGAACTTAGAAAGTTCTGTTGCTTTTTGTATACCAACTTTGGCGTATACAACTTTAAGAGTTGTCTTTACCGTATTGATTGGCATTTGCAGGAGATATGCCGTTTCTTTGATCGAGTAACCAAACCCGATGAACTCGGCAACTTCCTGTTGTCTCCGGCCTAATTTAGCGTCAAGGTTCATGGCGCCATCGTTTTGCTCCATACTTCAGATTCTGGCACTCCATACTTGGCAAAAATAGCAGTAACTCCCTCGTACACGTGTTGAGGGATATTCAAAAAACTATGTTTTTTGCGACTGAATTCCGATTCGGCCTTACAGCCAAGGAAGTCATACAGTTCTTTTTTTGCGTGACGGGCATCCTCCAATGTCATTTTGGAGAAGCCGGTAGCAAACGAGTAACGAAAACGTGGTATTGCCATAATTGTAGCTTTTTGTTATTTTTGTTATACGATTCAATTAAAGTCTTTGCAAATATGGATAATATATTTCACACTGCAAAGTAAATTGAGAAATATTTTTCTCACAAAATAAGAAAAAGATGAAAGAACGAGTCAAAGAATTATGCAAAGTGTTAGAAATCAGTAGAAGAGAGTTTTGCCGTAGAATTGGGAAATCAGAAGGGTGGACGAATACAATGAATGAGAATACAACCATAGGCACTGTGAGAAATATATTACACGCATTTCCACGGATCAATATTGCATGGTTAATAGACGGGGAGGGAGACATGTTTGTCGAAAAACAGGGTAAAATGCTCAACGATGAGCCAATAGGATACCATGTTAACAATAATTATAAGGACATATGCGAGGACCTTAGAGCAGACAATAAAGATCTTAGAGAGGAAAATAAGAGACTAAGAGACACAGTTCTTGACCTCATGCACAAGAATGAAAGGTTGATGATTGAGAATGCCCAATTACAAGCAAAATCACAAAAGGAAAGCAAGCAGGAAATCTTATAATATACTAAAAGATAGCAGGTTATAAGTGCATTGTACCGGGACAAATACGGGACAAAAGCCATCAAATAAGTATCATGCCAAACATGCAAGGTGCTGATAATCAATATCAGTTTAAAGTTGAACCATTAGTTATCGGTTCGCCTCATTCCGACAAAAGAAAAAGAGATTAACAGATTGGAAAGTCAATCCGTTAATCTCTTTTTCTTTATAATGCCAAGAGAAATACATAGGCAATATTTAGGGGTAATCAAACAGTAATCGAGATAAAGAAAAAGGAGCTAAGTATAATACTTAACTCCTTCATTTTCACCAGTCGGGGTGACTGGATTCGAACCAGCGACCACACGCCCCCCAGACGCGTACTCTAACCGGGCTGAGCTACACCCCGAATTGCGGATGCAAAAGTAATGCTTTATTTTAAAACAGCAAATCTTTTGTTCATTTTTTATTGGATAACTTTGAGAGACCATAGAACCCATACAAGAATAAGAGCGTGATAGAGTGCATAATAGCACATAGTCAAACTCCAATAAAAGATAGCAGAAAGAGCTTTATCCTTTGAAAAACAATCAGTATATTTGCCAATCACCTATAACAAAACATTCTCAAAAACGTACTTTCATGATAAAACAAGACTATCTGATACGAATGATTCAGGAAATTATAACCCTGGTCGTAAACGCCATTCTGAATAAAAAGAGAATCCAACAGAAAGAGTGGAAAGAATATGATGCTATGGCGGAACAAGTATTGGGCCTTTCCTCTAAAGAACTGTTGAACATAGACATACAGGAGCTTATCGAAAAATATAAGGAAGAAACAGACCGGACAGATAAAATAGAATTGGCAGGTATAAACATGCTACGGCTGTCTGAAGAGATAGAAGACAACATCTTGCTGAAATCCCGGCTTCGCCAAGACGGGCTCCAACTGCTGAAATATGTACAAAAAGAGGCAGATGCTTATTCACTCCAACGGGAATATCTCATCAAACTATTGGAAACGAACAACTGACTTCACGCCACGTTGTGGATGAATATCCGACTTGACGACCGGAATTCTCATCCAAAATTTCTATTTTTGTATTCTAAAACATAAAAAAACAGATTATGGGAGTAACAAGATGGATAGGCGGTATCATCGGTTTTATGGCCGGAGGGCCACTAGGTGCCTTGGCAGGATACGCCTTGGGATATTTGTTTGATATAGACCCGACAGAAAGTTCAAAAGGTTTTTATGAAGACACAACAAGAGAAAAAGCCACGTATGACGGACAACGAAACAGTTTTCTTTTCTCCATGCTTGTAATGGCTTCATACATCATTCGGGCGGACGGACGCATCATGCACAGCGAGATGGAGTTTGTACGAAATTTCTTGCGAAGGACTTTCGGCGAAGCAGCCGTCAGTGAAGGGCAACAAATCCTGCTCAACCTCTTCGAGCAACGCAAACAAATGGATGAACAGAATCCGATGGCCTTTAAAAACACCATCCGGGATTGTGGCAAGCAAATCGCCATCAATCTGACTTATGAACAAAGACTGCAACTACTCGTTTTTCTGGTAGAAATAGCCAAAAGCGACGGGCATGTTTGTAACGAAGAAATAGAGGCGCTGAAAGAGGTAGCGACCTACATGGGGCTTTCAATAAAAGAAGTGGAGTCTATGCTCAACTTGGGTGGCAATTCATTGGAAGGGGCCTATAAAGTGTTGGAAATAAGCCCGACAGCCACGAATGAAGAAGTGCGTGCTGCCTATCGCCGATTGGCATTGAAACATCACCCCGACAAGGTTGCGACACTGGGAGAAGATATAAAGAAAGCAGCAGAAGAGAAGTTTCAAAGCATCAATAATGCCAAAGAGCAGATCTACAAGGCAAGAGGCATGAAATGACAGCATGCACACTTTATCATCCTTGGTCTTGACCAGCGTTTACACGCAACGATCATCTAAATCAAATCAATCCTACTAATTATGAAGAAAATTCTTGCAACCATTGCATTGGGTTTTACGGCGATAGCCGGCCATGCCGTCACTCCTCTCTGGATGCGTGACGCTCAAATCTCTCCGGATGGAACAGAAATCGTATTCTGCTATAAAGGAGACATTTACAAGGTGTCTGCCAAAGGTGGAACCGCCACACAACTCACCACGCGAGAGACGTACGAATGCAACCCTGTTTGGTCGCCCGACGGAAAGCAGATAGCTTTTGCCTGCGACCGGTACGGTAATTTCGACGTTTTCGTGATGCCGGCCAATGGAGGAGCTGCCCGACGGCTGACTACAAATTCTGCCGGTGAACTGCCTTCAGCTTTCACTCCCGACGGCCGGTACATTTTGTTTTCCGCATCCATCCAAGACCCTGCAAGCAGTGCCCTTTTCCCTTCTTCCACCATGACGGAACTTTATAAAGTGCCGGTGGCAGGAGGACGTACCGAACAGGTGCTGGGCACTCCTGCCGAAGCTGTCTGCTTCGACAAGTCCGGCAAACAACTCTTCTACCAAGATAAAAAAGGTTCTGAAAACGAATGGAGAAAACATCATACCTCCTCCGTCACCCGCGACATTTGGATGTATGACACCCAAACGGGAAAGCACACCAACCTCACCCGACGGGAAGGAGAAGACCGTAATCCGGTATTGTCGCCCGACGGACAAAACGTCTACTTCCTGAGCGAGCGCAACGGCGGTTCTTTCAATGTCTATTCATTTCCGCTCGCACAACCGCAATCGGTCAAAGAGGTAACCTCTTTCAAAACCCATCCCGTACGTTTCCTGTCCATGAGCAACGACGGAATCTTATGTTATGGCTACGATGGTGAAATCTATACCCAGCGAAACGAATCCGCTCCGCAGAAAGTCGACATAGAGATTGTGCGCGATGACCAACCGCAGTTGGACAACCTGAAGTTCTCCGACGGAGCTACTTCCGCCATTGTCTCGCCCGACGGGAAGCAAGTAGCCTTCATCGTACGTGGAGAAGTGTTCGTAACAGCTACCGAATATGCCACGACGAAACAGATTACCCATACCCCGGCACGCGAAGCCGGACTGACCTTTGCACCGGATAACCGCACACTGGCCTATGCCAGCGAGCGTGACGGCAACTGGCAGCTCTACCTCGCCAAGATTACACGCAAAGAAGATCCCAATTTCCCTAATGCAACCTTGATTAAAGAAGAGGTATTACTCCCCTCCTCCACCATAGAGCGTGCCTATCCTCAATTCTCGCCCGATGGCAAGGAACTGGCTTTCATTGAAGACCGCAACCGCTTGATGGTAATCAATCTGGAGACTAAGAGAGTACGCCAAATCACCGATGGTTCTACGTGGTACAACACCGGAGGTGGTTTCGATTACTGTTGGTCGCCCGACGGCAAATGGTTCACGCTTGAATTTATCGGAAACAAGCACGACCCGTACTCAGACATCGGCCTTGTCAGTGCACAGGGAGGAAGCAATATCATCAACCTGACCAATAGCGGCTATACAAGCGGCTCACCTCGCTTTGTACTCGAAGGCAATGCCATTCTCTTCACCACCGAGCGTTACGGTATGCGTGCCCATGCCTCGTGGGGGTCGCAAGATGATGCCATGCTCGTATTCCTTAACAGGGATGCCTACGACAAATATTGCTTGAGCAAAGAAGACTACGAACTCCGCAAAGAGTTGGAGAAAGAACAAAAGAAAGAGAAAAAAGAAAAAGAAGCAAGTAAGGCAAAAGGCCAAAAGAAAGACGGCAAAACCACAGATGACAAAGAGGAGAAAAAAGAAAAGGTAAAAGACATTGTCGTAGAGCTGACGAACATCGAAGACCGTATCATACGTCTCACTCCCAATTCTTCGAACATGGGCAGCGCCATCATCTCGCAAGACGGCGAAACGCTTTATTATCTGTCGTCTTTTGAGAAAGGCTACGACCTCTGGAAAATGGATCTGCGCAAGAAGGAAACCAAACTGCTTCACAAGATGGATGCCGGATGGGCATCTATGGAACTGGATAAAGAAGGGAAGACCCTTTTCCTGCTGGGTAGCAAAGCCATGCAAAAGATGGATTTATCTTCGGACGCATTGAAAACAATCACCTATCAAGCTAATGTGAAGATGGACTTGGCTGCCGAACGAGAATACATGTTCGACCATGTATACAAGCAGCAGCAAAAGCGTTTCTACAACACAAACATGCACGGAGTGGATTGGGATGCCATGACAGCAGCCTATCGCAAGTTCCTACCCCATATAAATAATAACTACGACTTTGCCGAATTGCTGAGCGAATGGCTGGGCGAATTGAACGTATCGCACACCGGAGGACGCTTCCGCCCTAAAGGACAAACCGAGCCGACCGCCAGCTTGGGCTTGCTCTTCGACTGGAGTTATCGGGAACAAGGCATGCGCATCGCCGAAGTGATGGAAAAAGGCCCGTTCGACACGGCAAATACCAAAGTGAAAGCCGGCACGGTCATCGAAAAAATAGACGGCGTGGAGATAACCCCTGAAATGGATTATTACACACTGCTCAACAACAAGGCCAAGAAAAAGACGCTCGTATCATTGTACAACCCGCAGAACGGAGAACGCTGGGACGAAGTGGTAATACCCATCAGCAACGGAGCAGCCGGCAATCTGCTTTATGCCCGTTGGGTGAAACAGCGTGCGGCAGATGTGGACAGATGGTCAGGCGGACGTTTGGGCTACGTACATATCGAGTCGATGGGCGACGGTAGCTTCCGTTCTATTTATTCTGACATCTTGGGGAAATACAACAACCGTGAAGGTATTGTCGTAGACACACGCTTCAACGGTGGCGGACGTCTGCACGAAGACATAGAGATACTGTTCAGCGGTAAACAATATTTCACTCAAGTGGTTCGCGGCCGTGAGGCCTGCGACATGCCCAGCCGTCGCTGGAACAAGCCATCCATTATGCTGACATGCGAAGCCAATTACTCCAATGCACACGGCACACCGTGGGTTTACAGTCATCAGAAGTTAGGGAAGCTGGTAGGCATGCCGGTGCCGGGCACCATGACCAGCGTATCGTGGGAAACACTGCAAGACCCGTCGTTGGTTTTCGGCATTCCCATTGTTGGCTACCGTCTGCCGGACGGCAGGTATCTGGAAAACCTGCAACTGGAACCGGATATCAAAGTGGCCAACTCACCCGAAACAATCGTGAGAGGAGAAGACACGCAACTGAAAACTGCAGTGGAAGAGTTGCTGAAAGAGATTGACAACAAGCAATGAAGTCATACGGTAGAAAAGAAGCCATAGAGAAGATGAACGTGCTGGCAAAGGCCGGAACGCCCTTCCTCTTTATCATAGACTACAAGCAGGAACACTCGTACATCGAGGAGGCGGACAAGATAGACGCCTCCTCTTGTCTTTACCTCTTCAGGGGAAAAGGAAATATCGCCGCAGATATTCCCCGATATGACGGAACAGTAGACTGGCAATATATTCCTCCCTCTCCTGCCGAATACAGGCATGCTTTCGACATTGTGAAACAGAATCTGCTGGCAGGCAACAGTTACCTGACAAACCTGACATGCAGAATTCCCATAAACACCAACCTGACACTGAAAGAGATTTTCCTGCATTCAAGGGCATTATACAAGCTGTGGCTGAAGGACAAGTTCGTCTGTTTCTCCCCTGAAATATTTATCCGTATCGAAGCCGGAGAAATCAAATCTTTCCCGATGAAAGGAACGATAGACGCCACGCTGCCGGACGCCGAGCAGACGCTGATGCAGGATGTCAAGGAGGCTGCCGAACACGCCACCATCGTAGACCTGATACGCAACGACCTGAGTATGGTTTCAGACCACGTCAGAGTGACCTCTTACCGCTACATCGACCGCCTGCAAACCAATAAAGGGCCTATTCTGCAAACCAGTTCCGAAATCTGCGGAACATTGCCTCCCGACTACAAGGAACACATCGGAGATATCCTTTTCCGCCTGTTGCCGGCCGGTTCCATCACCGGTGCTCCCAAGCCCAAAACCATGCAAATCATTGCGGAGGCGGAAGACTTCGAGCGGAATTTCTATACAGGCATCATGGGATATTATGCAGACGGGAAACTGGACAGTGCTGTCATGATACGCTTCATCGAACAGGAAAACGAAGAGCAACTCTATTTTAAAGCAGGAGGAGGCATCACCGCCAAAAGCCGATGGGAAAGCGAATACAACGAAGTGAAACAGAAAATATATGTGCCGATTTATTGAAACCATACGCATCTGCAACGGAGAGGCCTGCAACCTCTCCTACCACGACCGGAGATTGAATGCCACCCGCATACACTTCTGGCCGGCAAGCCGGCCTATACAATTGGCAGATTATTTACAACCTCCCGCAGTATCCGGAATTGTCAAGGCACGTGTGGTGTACGGCGAAAACGGAATCGAGGAGATAGACTATACCCCCTATCTGCTGCGCCGCATACAATCTCTGGCATTGATTCATTGCGACACGGTGGACTATACCTACAAAAGCGCCCGACGCGAGACATTGAATCATCTTTTTTCCGAGCGGGGAACATGCGACGATATCCTGATAGTGAAGCGCGGACTACTGACAGACACATCCATTGCCAACATCGCTCTTTTCGACGGTACTCATTGGTACACGCCCCGGCAACCGCTATTGAAAGGCACAAAACGGGCTTCACTGTTGAACAAAGGTATTCTTGCAGAAAAGGAGCTTAGATGCGAAGACCTCCCAGCCTTCTCCACCATCCGGCTTTTCAATGCAATGATAGAATGGGGAGAATCGGAACTTCCGGTGCAGAACATTATCACCTGAGGTTCACTCGTTCATACTGATGGGACGTGTTAGCGTGTTTATAGGCAAAACTGTCGTCTATTGCGGAAAGTGTCAATCCCTCTTATACATGTCGTTGAGATGTAGTTCCAATGCTTTGACGGAGATATAAATCTCGTAGATGGAAATGGTGAGAGAGATTATCAGCAACAACAACGCCAAGCCGAAGATATAGACGGAAACAAGATGCAACTGTATATAAATAAAGAACATGCTCACCACGCACAGCAACAGGCTGCCGATGCCCGTCACCTGCATGGCGCGTGTCAGATAAAGGCGTTTCCGCAAATTGGCAATCTGAGCGGCCTTCACCGACGAACGGTTTTCCATATACTGTTCCTTCAAAGTACGCACCAATTGGGCGTATGAAAGAAAACGGTTGGTATATGCCAGCATAATCAAAGATATGGCCGAAAACAACAATGCGGGAGTGGTTAAATCTATTTCCATAAGCATTTCATTCCAAAAACAATCTACAAGCGTCAAACGCGGTTGCACCTCTTTTTGACACTGCAAAAATACAAAAGAAAATAGAGATTGGCAGATTTCTGCTTATCTTTGTGCCGGCCAATCCAAAAAACGAAAGCAATATGGAAGCAAGAACAACATCCGACCGAATCACCGAATTAAAACCCGGAGAAATCTTTGTCTTCGGCAGTAACCTTGCCGGGGAGCACGGCGGAGGTGCCGCACTGCTTGCATGGCGCAAATGGGGCGCCGTTTGGGGACAAGGCAGCGGGTTGCAGGGACAGACTTACGGCATCCCTACCATGCACGGCGGCCCGGAAGACATCAAACCCTATGTGGACGAATTCATCAAGTTTGCCGAAATGCATCCCGAAATGACTTTCCTCGTCACGGAAATAGGCTGCGGCATTGCCGGATTCACACCGGCCGAGATTGCCCCACTGTTTAAAGAGGCCACAGAGATTACCAACATCTGCCTGCCCCGACGGTTTTGGGAGGTTCTGCTATAAACTCAACTAAATACAACCATGCGATATATCGTTTCCGCCCCCGCCGCATTGCATGCCGACATACAACTGCCGGCATCCAAAAGTATCAGTAACCGGGCACTCATTCTGCACGCTCTTGCCCATGGCAACATCACACCCTGCAATCTGAGCGATTGCGACGATACGCAAGTAATGGTACGTGCTTTGGAAGATGCCCCCGAACACATCGACATACTTGCTGCCGGAACTGCCATGCGCTTTCTCACCGCTTATCTCAGCGTGACGCCGGGAAGCCGCATCATCACAGGCACACCGCGCATGCAGCAACGCCCCATCCGCCTATTGGTGGATGCCTTACGCCAACTCGGCGCACAAATAGAATACGTCGGCAACGACGGCTTTCCGCCACTGCGCATCACGGGAACGGAATTGAAAGGCGAAGAACTCTCTCTTGCCGGTAATGTCAGTTCCCAATACATCTCCGCCCTGCTGATGATAGGCGCCGTACTTCCCAAAGGATTACGCCTGCATTTGACAGGCGACATCATCTCCCGCCCCTACATCAACCTGACGTTGCAACTGATGCGCGACTTCGGTGCACAGGCCGATTGGACGAGCGAAAGCAGCATCACCGTTCATCCCGGCGACTATCGTGACGTGCCGTTCACTGTGGAAAGCGATTGGAGTGCCGCTTCCTATTGGTATCAGATAATGGCCCTCTCTCCAAGCACAAAGAATGGAGGAGCAACGAATCCCGAAGTGGAACTGCCGGGACTTCTTCCACACAGCTATCAGGGAGACAGTCGCGGTGCAGAGCTCTTTGCCCGCCTCGGCGTCCGCACGGAATATACAGAACGAGGGGTAAGGCTGACCAAGACCGAACCTTCAGTAGCCCGTCTCGAAGAAAACCTGATAGACATCCCGGATTTGGCACAGACTTTCGTCGTCACCTGCTGCCTGATGAACATACCTTTCCGCTTCACCGGACTGCAAAGTCTTAAAATCAAGGAGACAGACCGCATCAATGCGCTTATCGTCGAACTGCGCAAGCTGGGTTATGCGGTGCATTCAGCGCAAGACAGCATCTTGTCGTGGAACGGTGAACGCTGTCCGGCCGAAGAAAATCCTGTCATAGCCACCTATGAAGACCACCGGATGGCAATGGCATTTGCTCCCGCCTGCCTCACTATGCCCCGGATAGAGATTGACGAGCCGCAAGTGGTATCCAAGTCATATCCGGCCTACTGGAATGATTTGCAAAAAGCCGGATTCAAGATTACGCAATAAAAAAGAAGCAATAACAGTTGTTCAAGAAGAGGATTTGAGGAGAAAACACCACGGATACAAGATGAGGAAATAAGAAGAAACACTTCTTTTCGGCCCATTGATACTCAGCATCTTACACTTGTACAAGTAACGCCTCTCACTTATACAACCGTAAGCTCTCGCTTGTACAACCGTAGCCTCTCACTTGTACAACCGCAAGCCTCCGCTTGTAGGAGTGTAAAACGGGGGGGGGTAGACCCGGCTTGCCGACGAGCGCTTCATTCTACCCTCACATCCGGTCTTTTCTTATGTGCGGGCTTATCATCCTTAAAGTGTGGGCTTACCTCCCTTAAAGTGCAAGCTTATGCCTGCTGAAGTGTGGGCTTGCGACTGTTAAGGTGTGGGCTTGCAAATGCTAAAGTGTGGGCTTACAAATATGCATCTATTGCATCCTGCACCCTTCCGTCAGCCGAAAGCCGCGCAACAGTTCATCAGTGCCCAAACGTTTCTTGCCCGGAAGCTGAAGAGAGCGAATGCCGATAAAGCCGTCTGTGGCGGCAACCCGGATATAAGTCTTGCCATCCGTCAGCAATGTGCCGGGAGAGAGCGTATGGCGGGTTTCGATCTTTTCCGTTTCAAATACCTTTACTGCAACTGCCTCCCCATCGGGCCGGTGCAACTCCGTCCATGCCGCCGGATAGGGAGAAAGGCCGCGCACGAAATCATAGATACGTATCACAGGCCGGTTCCAGTCAATCCGGCAAGTCTCTTTGAAAATCTTCGGTGCCGGACGCAGTTCACCGACAACCGCCATCTCCTCCTGCGGAATAGTTCTCACCGTGCCGTCAAGAATGGCATCCACCGTTTCTGTCACCAAACGTCCTCCCAGCAGCATCAGCTTATCATGGATAATGCCCACATCATCCGTATCGGCAATGGGTACGCGCACTTGCTGTATAACCTCGCCCGTATCTATTTCGTGTTTCAGGAAGAAAGTGGTGATGCCCGTCTCCGTATCTCCATTGATGACCGCCCAATTGATGGGAGCCGCACCCCGATACTGCGGCAGCAAGGAAGCATGCAGGTTGAAAGTTCCGAGCCGGGGCATGTTCCACACCACTTCGGGCAACATGCGGAAAGCCACAACGATTTGCAAATCGGCTTTCCAACTGCGCAACGCCTCTACAAAGCCCTCATCCTTCAACTTCTCCGGCTGAAGAAGCGGAAGCCCATGTTCCAGCGCATACTGCTTCACAGGCGAATATTGAATCTTATGTCCGCGCCCGGCCGGCTTGTCCGGCATCGTAACGACACCCACTACATTGTAGCCGCCTTCCACCAGACAGCGAAGAGCCTCCACTGCAAAATCGGGAGTACCCATATAAACTATTCGTAAGTCTTCTTTCTTCATCATTTCATTCAAAGCCTATAAGTCTTTAATCTTCCGAGAAATGCACCAACACCTCACGATACGAATTGAATATCTTCGACTTGGACACAAAGCCCAGATATTTGCCGCCCGCATCCACCACCGGCAAATTCCATGCCCCGGTATCATCGAACGTACGCATCACCTGCTCCATGCTGTCCGTATCATAGAGGCGGGCAGGCGTGGAGGTCATGAACCTGCCTACCGTAAAACGATGGTAAAGCTCCTGACGGAACATGATGTTGCGAATGGTATCCAGCGAAACAATGCCCAACAACACGCCTTCTTTATCGACCACCGGAAAGATATTGCGGTGAGAAGCAGAAATGGCCTTCACCATCTCACCCAAGTCCATATCGGGACGTACGGGTACAAAATCCTTCTCCACCACATTCTCCATCTTCATCAGCGTGAGTACCGCTTTGTCCTTGTGGTGTGTCAGCAACTCGCCTTTTTTGGCCAAGCGCATGGAGTACAGGCTGTGAGGCTCGAACATGATAATAGTGAGGTAGGAGCTGACCGAAACAATCAGCAAAGGCAGAAAGAGGTCATAACCTCCCGTAAGCTCGGCAATCAGGAAGACGCCCGTCAGTGGAGCATGCATCACACCACTCATCACCCCTGCCATGCCCATCAAGGCAAAATTCTTTTCGGGCAGAAAAGCGGTTATCTCAAACTCATTGCTGAAATGCGAAAATACAAAACCGGCGATACATCCCAAATAGAGCGAAGGTGCGAAGATACCGCCGCAGCCACCGCCACCGTTCGTCGCACTCGAAGCGAATACCTTGAACAGGATAATCAGCATCAGATAGATCAACAGCAAGCTTCCGCTGCCATAGAAAAAGGAGTTGTTCATCACCGTATCCCACTGGGCATTGTCGGTACCGTTCAGCAGCAACTCTATCGTGTCGTAACCTTCGCCATAGAGGGGCGGAAAAAGGAATATGAGCACACTCAGCATCGCCCCCCCCACTGCCAGTTTACTGTAGGGCGTCTTCAACTTGCCGAATATTCCTTCTACGGAACTCATGGCACGGGTGAAATAAAGCGACACCAATCCGCAGAAAATGCCCAACATGATGACGTACGGAATACGTTCCAGCTCGAAAGGCTGGTCCAGATGGAATTTAAACATAGCGTCCGTGCCCGTCATGATATAAGAAACAGTGGCCGCCGTCACTGCGGAAATCAGCAACGGAAGCAAAGAAGACATCGTCAGGTCTATCATCAAAACCTCCAACGTAAACACCAATCCGGCAATAGGCGCCTTGAAGATGCCGGCAACGGCACCGGCAGCACCACAACCCACCAAAAGCATCAGCGTGCGATGCTCCATCTTGAACATGCTGCCCAGATTTGAACCGATGGCCGACCCCGTCAGCACAATCGGCGCCTCCGCTCCTACCGAACCGCCGAAACCGATGGTTATGGAACTGGCAATGATGGACGACCACGTATTATGCGGTTTGATGCGTCCCTGCCGACGCGAAATGGCATACAGAATCTTAGTGACCCCGTGGCTGATATCATCCTTCACGACACGACGCACAAACAAACCTGCAAGGAAAATGCCCACCACCGGATAAACCAGATAAAGATAATTGGCCTCCGTTACGTTGAAGTTGTCTGTCAGGAAATCCTGTATCCAGTGTATCAGCATCTTCAGTATCAATGCGGCAAGTGCCGTACAGATACCGACCAGAAAACTCAGTATCAGGATAAACTGTTTCTCTTTTATCTTCTTTTCGCGCCATATAATGAAACGCTGCAACAGACTTCTCTTTTCTCCCGCCATCACGTCCCTTTTTATTCGCGAATAATTTTAATGACTCCGCCTTTCTCCAGCTTGATGATACCGGAAGGTTTCGGACGCCCTGTCTCTTCTCTGCGGCATTCCACGATATAATCGACTGCCGATTTTATCTCTTCACTGATTTCGCTGAAATTGCCCGGCGAGGGCTGACCGCTGATATTGGCAGAGGTAGATACAATCGCCTTACGGAATTGTTGGCAAAGTCTCTTCGAGAACTCCTCGTTCGTCACCCGTATGCCCACACTGCCATCTTCCGCCAACAGATTCGGAGCTAAATTACGTGCCCCCGAATAGATAACGGTCAGAGGTTTGTCGGCCATTTCAATCAAGTCCCAAGCAATCTCCGGCACATCCTGCACATAAAAGCCCACCTTCACCGAAGAATCGACCAATACCAGCATCGCCTTGCTGTCAGAGCGTTGCTTGATTTCATATACACGGCGCACCGCTTCCTCATTGGTAGCGTCGCACCCTATCCCCCAAATGGTATCGGTGGGATACAAAATCACCCCGCCTTCGTTCATCACCCGGCAGGCTTTTTTTATGTCTTCTATCATTTCTTGATGCATAAACTCGCAGATTGACACGCAAAAGTAGTATTTTTGCTGTGATAATAAACAAAGTTTAAGAGAAAACAATGGAAGAAATAGAATTTAACCACACCCTGCCCATACAACTACGCTTCAATGATGTCGATAAGTTCGGACACGTAAACAACACAGTTTATTTCTCTTTCTACGACTTAGGAAAGACTGAATATTTTGCCTCCGTATGCCCGGAGGTGGATTGGGAGAAAGACGGAATTGTCGTTGTGCACATCGAAGCAAACTTCCTTTCACAGATATATGGTTCCGACCACATTGCCGTGCAGACCGCAGTAACGGAAATCGGAACCAAAAGCTTTCATCTTGTACAAAGGGTCATCGATACGAAAACGACAGAAGTGAAATGTACATGCACTTCCGTCATGGTGGCTTTTGACATCACCGAGCACACTTCCAAACCATTGACGGACGAATGGATTGAAGCAATATGTAAATTTGAGGGCAAGGATTTGAGAAAGAAGAAATTGGGATAATAAAAAAACTCTTTTTATATTTGTGCGAATAACTGAAACAGCTCCTATTGCCCACCATGATTCGATTGATATTACTGTCAGACTTTACGGAATCTTTCTCATACAATTTGCTGAAAGGTGTATTGGCCTACTCAAAAAGCCACGAGCCATGGGTAGTATGCCGGATGCCTCCTTCCTACAAACTCACTTATGGGATAGAGGGAGTTCTGAAATGGGCAAAAACCTGGCAGGCGGACGCTATCATAGGCCGATTCGACAACGAAGACAATGTAGAGTTATTCCGACAACATGGAATCATTGCAATAGCGCAAGACTATAAGGCGAGATTCGAGAATATACCCAACATTACCGGCGATTACCGGAAAACCGGGAAAATGGCTGCCGAGTTTTTCTTAAACAAAGGATTCCAGCATTTTGCTTTTTACGGCTATCGCGACACGGTATGGTCGCAAGAACGTTGCGAAGGTTTTTACGAATGCATAGCTGAACGGGGATTTGGCAATAACTTCCATGCCTATCAGGAACAATCGCTCGACGACTTATGGTTTTACGAAGCTCCTCCTTTGCTCTCGTGGCTCAAGTCTTTGCCCCATCCCACGGCTCTTATGGCCTGCGACGACAACCAAGGAAACCGCATCACGGAAATCTGTAAAGTCAACAACATCAAAGTTCCCGATAAGATAGCCATATTAGGTGTGGATAATGACGAAATAATCTGCAACCTGTCCGACCCTCCCTTATCCAGCATCAGCCACAATATCGTGCGGGGCGGTTTTGAAGCGGCCGAACTGATAGACCGTTTATTGAATGACGAGGAAAACAACCGGCAGGATATGCAGGATGTGGTAATCCAGCCCATCAATATAGTGAACCGCCTTTCCACGGATTTCTATTCCACCACCGACATGCACATCCATACGGCCTTGAAATACATTCACCAGAACATTGCCTCCGACATCACGGTATCGGACATAGTTAAACAAGTGCCCTTGTCGCGCCGCCTATTGGAGATCCGTTTCAAGCAAGTCACGCAACAATCCATCCACAAATACATCTTCAATCTGAGGATGGAACGCTTTGCACAATTATTATTGGCCAGCGATGCACCTATTGCAGACGTGGCGGAACAGGTTGGAATAAACAATCTCAAAAACCTGTCCCGCCAATTTAAAATCTTAAAGAAAGTCTCTCCCAATGAATACAGGAAAGAGCACCAAATGATGAACCGCCCTTAAGAGGGCTTGTCCGCTTATTCCGGTAGAAACAATACATCATCCGGCAAAAGAGTTTCCGGAATATTCTTCCCGGAATAGCCGACTTCCAATTCCTGCCCCATGTAATCTTCAAAGTAAAGCAGACGCAGTTCATGAAGCCCTTTCTCAAGAGCAACCTTGCCTTCGGCACGGCGTCCGCTATGCCCGCCGTCATTGTCAACCACCAACTGTCCGTCTACATAAAGCGCAGACCCGTCGTCAGAAAACGTATAGAAACGATATATGCCTTTTTCGGGCACATTCATTAATGTACGAAATTCATAAGCAAAGTGGTCGGTAGCAGAGGCTTCTTTGATTGAGAAGTTCTTCATTACCCCCTCCTTGACTTTTTTGCATGAGGCAATATCGGCAATGCGCTTACACTTTCCTTCATAATAAACGTATGCCGTTCCGTGCTTGCCGGGAGTTTTTCTCAATGCCGGCAAGTAGGCCATGGTTTGTTCTTCCTCGGAATTCAATCCCGATGGATAATAATAGGAAGCTTCTCGTCCCGAAGGTGTGGAAATCCATGTTTCAAACCTGAATTCTCCTTCAAGCAATTCAATGATGCGTGCTCCTCGTTTCAATGAGCCGTAAGCATCCGCTCCGGTCACCCTGCCATAGCCAAGCGCTATGCCCTTGTTTATCCCGATATAGTCATTATCGTGATCATGCCCAGCAAAAACTCCCATCACATCTTTCATGTCAACAAAGGAGGCAAACATTCCGGAGTTTATTTTTGATGAGGCGACTCCGCCCTCTCTGTCGTTTCCATAAGTCTTGCCGTCGCCTCTAATCTCATTATATTCAATAAGAGGAATGTGGAAGAACGCCAAAGCCGGGAGCGGATTTCCATTGTTTCCCTCGGTAAAACGGGCGCTTTGTCTGCGATACCAGTCAATCTGGTCGAAATGAATCCAATCATAAGCGCCATACAGTTTATTGGATTGATAGTCATTCGAATCCATACAATAGAGCAACGCCTCTACTTTATCTTTCTTTTTCGTTCCGTAAACAGGAATAACGCAGTTGCCGCATCCCGTAATGCCTTCAGGACCTTTCGCTCCTGCATAATAGGGAGATTGCAGCAGAAAGTCATAGATATCGTCTTTTGCCATATATTCAGCGTCATGGTTTCCCATGGTCACGACAAAAGGCACTTTATGCTCATTGAAAATACCGGCGATGGCTTTCCATCCGTCAATGGCAGGAGCCTCGGTAACTACATCTCCACTCAATATGGCAATATCAGGATGTTCTGCATGTAAAACCGAACGAATGGTGGCCTCTGTCTCTCCGCACTTCAGCGACTGTGGCGTCCAATGCAGATCTGTAAACTGAGCAATTTTGAACTTTCCGTTTCTAAATGCAAATTGCCTTTGGGCAAAAACCGTTGCCGAAAAGCAACCGCACCATACAACTAAAAGGAGAACGATTTTCTTCATACTCTTTCTTTTTCAGGTTCATAATGTTTGAGACAAAAGTCCCGGATAGTCTTTGATAATCTTGAGGATAAGTTCGCCGAACAACGTATTGGCCCATGCAAACCAAGAACGGGTAAAATCGGAGGCGTTTTCCGAATGGAAGGATTCGTGCACGAAGCCTGTTCCTCCGTCCGAATCGCGCAGCAGTTTCAGACAAGCGTTTATCTCTTCCGCATCATCTGTCGTCAAAGCTTTCATGATGATGCTCATCGGCCAAATGTAGTTTAAACCTACATGCGGGCCTCCCACACCTTCACCGGCCTTCCCGCTGAAGAAATAAGGATTATTGTCGCTCCATATCATCTTACGGGTATTCTGATAGAGGGCATCCTTGAAAGAACAATAACCAAGATAGGGAGCAGCCAAAAGGCTGGGCACATTGGCATCGTCCATACAAAGGGCATTGCCGAAACCGTCGACCTCAAAAGCATAAATGCGTCCGCACACAGGATGGTTGAATGTGCCATACCTGCGGATGGCGGCATCCACCTCATCCGCCAAAGCCGTACATTCTCCGGCAAAACCGTCATCACCATACACTTTATGCCCTATCTCTGCCAGTTGCCTCAACGAAACCACCGCGAACATATTGGAAGGTATAAGAAAGCCGTATTGAGTGGCATCGTCCGAAGGACGGAAAGAAGAGGCAATCAGTCCGACCGGTTTAACGGGTGCTCCCCATCCGCCATTTATCTGCGAATCGGTGGGACGGTCACAATCGCGTGTAAAGCTGTATGGCCCCAAACCCTGTTTACGTTGCTGTTCCTTAAAGGTACGGAGAACCAGTTTCATTGCCTCATGCCAACCGGCATTGAATACGGAAGTATCCTCAGTCAACAGCCAATAGCGATAGGCCAGCCGGATGGGATAGCACAAAGAATCGATTTCCCATTTGCGTTCATGCAATTCCTTCACCATGTGCTGCGTATGGTCTGTTTCCCAATAACTGCCCAACGGGCCATCGTTGAACGCGTTGGCATAAGGGTCTATCCGAATGCACTCTGCCTGTCGGTTGACAAGCCCCGCTATCAGAAGTTGCAAATCTTTATCTTCTTTCATTAACGGCAGATAAGGCCACACTTGCGCCGAAGAGTCGCGCAACCACATGGCATCAATATCACCGGTTATGACAAATGTATCAGGTCTGCCGTTCTTCGTTTTATATCTGACAGTGGTATCGAGCGTATTGGGAAAACAGTTCTCGAACATCCAGCGAAGCTTTTCATCCTTAATCTTCTTTTTGTTCTCTTCAATGGCCTTCTCCACGGCTTTGGACACAAAAGCCCTCTTGTCCTTTGGAGGACGCTGAGATATGTACTTCGGCTCCGGCATTCCGGATGAAGCAAAAGCCTGAGAAGGATTGGCAACTACCGCAGCCAAAGCGAGCCCTCCGGTCTTCAGAAAGCTACGTCGCGACATGTATTTTTTCATCGTTGATACAACTGTGTTTTTTAATAGGTATCTGGGTTCGGGATAAGAAGCAGGCCGATAACCTCACCCGAAGGTTTGTATTTTAAAATCAAGCCCTATTGGTTATCAGAGATTTACCTCTGTCTTGTCAGACACTTGCGTCTGTCAAGACAAAGGATTGCAGCAGTCAAAACAGGGCGAGGGCGGCCGGCCTGAAAGGCTCTCTTCTGCCTGACTGCCGTAAACCGGGGCATTCAAGAAATATCCGTCCGGCAGGATGCAGCCCTCATTTCAGCCAAAGCAACCGCCTGTCCCGAACTCAGGCAATAGATATGTTTACCCGGAGTTACATTGATTTTTTTCTCCTTACCGCCATAGAGTACCACCAACTCGAAACCGATATTCGTGTCTACCACAATGCTCGGTTCGTCCTTTACGGAACGACGGGATTCGGCTTTCAGGCTGACAACACCATCCGGGCCGAAAGGATAACGCTCAATTCCGTTGGCTTCTGTCAGATTCATGTCCCAAACAATCCGTCGATTGACGTAATCACCCTGAATGCCGAGGACAAATTCTATCAGTTCGGCAATAGGAGGAAGTCCTGCCCATCCCACAAAGTCTTTTCTCGCCATGAATCCGGCTTCAGCCTTCTCAGGAGAATAATATTCCCAGAAAGTGCCCGTATTCTTATATACCTCCAGCACCTCGGCATAATGATTCAGCGCAATTTCCCGCGCCAGCTTCCGATAGCCTTTCCTCACGAGGCCTCGCATCACCATGTAGTTAGTGCCCGGCCATATTCCGCCTTGCCAATAGCGTCCGTTCTCCTTATACTTAGGGTTGTCTGCCGACAAGGAAGGAATCCTGAATTTCCGGTTAAACGTGGCCGGATTATCCAACTCCTTCACCATACGGCCGAGTTGTTTATCGCTCAGCACATCCGTGTAAAGCGCCCAATAAGCACCTATCCCTTTTGTCCGGCAAAGAGAGCCGTCGGCATATTGGTCGTAAAGGAAGCCGCTCTTTTCATCCCAGAGATTTTCCTGAATATACTTCCCTAACATCTTTGCCTCATCTTCAAACTCTTCAATCTCTTGCCAACGCTCCAGATAGAATCCCATTTCAAGCAGCAAGTTAGCAGTAAACAGCTGCTGAAGATTCGTATCTAGCCAAATCATATGTCCATGACTGTAAATAGGGCTGTATTCTGCGGGCACACGGGGCATATTGTCCATGCCCGTCCCCCATCCGCTGGACCAGTATGTACCGTTCCGCCACGTACGGTTCTTCTTCAGCCATTTGTAATAGGCGCAAAGCACCGGGAATATTTTGTGCAGACGCTCCGTATCTCCGAACTGATGATAATAAACCATTTCACACCAAGGCATCAGATTAGGTCCGGTGCTGACCGGATCATAGCGTTCAAAACAGTCGGCTCCGTCCGCCTTTATTTCACGGCAGATGAAACCATCCGGATGCTGTTTGGCATAAAAATTATCCAGCGTACGCTGAAAAGGAAAGAATCGCGTACCATACCGGGCAAACATCAAAATGAACGAAGAATCCCACATGAAAATATTGCCGTTATAGGCCGTGTCCAGATAGCTTGAAACAAAGCCTGAACCCGGCTGAGGCTTCCGGATATTTCCCACAGCGATTTCCCATGCCCTCCAATACATCTCAATCTCCTTCTCATGCCCGTCCCAAATGGGATTCGGAAGTATATGCCGTGCCTCCTCGAAGCTTTTCGGCTCAAGACTCTCGGGCTTGGCAACGCGATACTCATTTTCCGTAACCAAAGGCTCTTTTACATACGTATTTTTATAAGGCAGATGATATTTCTCATCATTACCGCAACTTTGAGCTTTCAGCAGAGGAAGCACCGCAAAGGAAAGCAAGCATGTAAATAATATGCGTTTCAACATAAACAATTCTTTTGGTTTATAAATCGAGCAACTTCTTTATCTTATCAAAAATAGCCGTATTCTCATAAATGCCGGTAAAATCTTGCGAACCGGGCCCGAAAGCATATACCGGTACCATCACACCGCTATGTCCTCCCGTGGAGAATTTACAAACAATCTTGCCGCTTTTCAAATCACCGTCCACCAATGTGAGGCCTCCGGTTTCATGGTCGGCCGTAACAATCACCAGCGTTTCGCCGTCTTTGGCTGCCCATTCGTAGACTGCACCAATGGTACGATCAAAATCATGGGTTTCCTGCATCAACAAGTCAAGGTCGTTGAAGTGTCCATAATCATCCAGCTGTGAGCCTTCAATCATCATAAAAAAACCGTTCTTGTTCCGGCTCAGCAGTTCAATCCCTTTTAGTGAAGCACGTGCCAGAAGATCACCGCGTTCGGCCGGAAGCGGAGTATCTACCGTATCGGTCACAGCAAACACCTTGCCTTCTTTCACTCCTTCCAACTCTTCCCAACTGCGGGCTGTCTTGAATCCTTTGGCACGCAGCTCCTTGAACAAGTCCCGTCCGTCCGCACGATTCTCAAAAAGTTTGGAACCTCCTCCGAATACATAATCCACGGGACTATTCACATAATCAGCCACAATCTCGGCTTCTGCATCACGATCTTTGTTATGACAACAAAAATCGGCAGGAGTAGCATCCCAAAGCCGGCAAGTCACAGCAATGCCCGTAGCTTTGCCCTTGGCCGCAGCCAAGTCTATCAACGATGGTACAGGACGCCCCAACGTATCCACACCAACGCTGTGGTAATTCGTCTTCTGCCCTACCGCCATAGCCGTGCCACCCGCACCTGAATCAGTAATCAATCTATCGGCACAGTAGGTTTTAGAGAGCCCTACTGCCTGACAATTGTCTAAAAATAGTTTGCCGCGATTGGCCGTCCATGCCGAATACACATGCATAAGGCTCATGCCGTCGCCAATCATCAGGATGACATTTTTTACCTTCTTCCCCTGAGGCGGCGTTATTCTGTTTACTTCATAAGATTGTTCCAGCACATAGGTTTGCTCTTTATCACGACGGCTTTGTGCCAACGCATCAGCAGACAATAATCCGATTGCCAAGACTGCAAGTAACCAGCTTCTCAATATCATTTTTCCCATTATCTCTTTTTTCTTAATTCAACAACATAACTCAGATTTTGTATCTCTACCGATAATCACTCTACCGTCACCAACACAGGGGCGTGGTCTGATAGAAGAGACTCGTTCTCGGTTTCGGCTAAAACACCGTACCTCAACACGCTCAGTCCATTACGAACAAACACATAATCAATCAACGGACGTTTATCATAAGGAATCTTATCAAAATCATGGAAAGTCCATGATGGACCATATACAACAGGCGACGCCAGACGAGTATCTGTCAAATGCTTCGGATTGTTCGGGTCGGTTATATTCTTGATTACATCCGACTCCGGTTCCGAATTAAAGTCGCCGGTAACGATTACCGGCAACTCACCGCCCAATTCATTCACCTTCTCCAGTATAAGATTTACTCCTTCACGGCGTGCCACCACCCCGACATGATCCAAGTGAGTGTTTAATGCCAAATACTCTTTACCTGAAACAGCGTCCTTCAGTTTCGCCCATGAAGCAATGCGTTCGCAAGCACCGTCCCAACCCTTAGAACCAGCCACTTCGGGGGTTTCGCTCAACCAGAAGTTGCCCGAACCAAGCAAAGTAAAACGACTTTTTCTATACCAAAGTGCACTGTATTCCCCTTTTTCTTTGCCATCTTCACGGCCTACTCCTACCACGCCATACTCCGGCAAGCGTTGCCGAAGGTCTTCCAACTGATTACGGAGCACTTCCTGCATCCCCACTATATCCACATCATAAAAACGGACTGCGTTCGCTACCCGTTCCTTTCTGAATTTCCAGTTGTTCATGCTATCTTCCGGATTATCATAACGGATATTGAAAGACATCACATTTACAGGTTCCGACGCGGCAACTGGTTTCTTTACTTGTCCGCATGATGCAGCCAAGAATGGTAAAAGCAATAAAACTGTTTTTTTCATGACAATCTATAATTAATTCACAAACAACACCGAAGCTGGAATAGGAGCCAACTCTTTTGCAGAAGGAAGCTTCCATGCCCAACTAAAGTGCTCTCCTTCATAATCTTCAAAATAATAAAGCTTGTATGCGTGAAATCCTTTTTTCAAAGCAATCTGTCCGGTGGCCGAGATAGCTGCATGCGAACTATCATTGTTCACTACCGGTTCGCTGCCTATATATAAAACACTGCCGTCATCCGAACGCGTCTGAAAAGTGTAAACACCGTCTTCGGGCACATGAATCAGACCTGAAAAGATGTATCCGAAATGATCCTCTTGACCGGCATCCTTAATGGAGGGTTCAGGCATGACACCCGTCTTTATCAGCGGCGTTTTCTCAATATCTGCCACCACCCGGTAATTTCCTTCAAAATATTTATAAGCCGTACCATTCTTCGTCGGACGCACCGGAAGCGAGGGCTTCAATTCAGCTTTGACAGCCGTTATGGACAAAGTATTGCTTGGACAGAACCCCTCTTTAAACCCTTTTGCCTTAATATGCCGTGTCTTATCCAGTTCAAAAGGTTTCTCATACAGCAGGGAGTTTTCAGTCGGTTCATTTCCATCCAACGTATATCTGATTACCGCCCCCTCGGTTGCCGTAGCAAGGCGCACCGTTATTTTGTCCGCAAACAAATTCAAGTCTTTATTTACATAAGGGATAGAGACTGTGTGTTTGTCCGTATAGGAGTAGGGAGAAGCATCTTCGGAAGTTCCTCTGGTTTTATTCGGCCGGTCGGATAAGGTAAAACGCAACTCTCCCCCTTCCATCAGTTGCGCATAAGTAATGAAGTTGACATCTATCCGTTTACCGTTTAATTCTACCTTACTGATATATACATTATTGGCAGGATTATTGGCAAGAATTGTCAGCGCCTTTCCATTTGCCAACTTAACAACTGCCTTCTCGAATAAAGGAGTGGTCAAGGCAAACTCATTGCTTCCGGGACAAACAGAATATAATCCCAAACAGGAAAGTATGTACCATGCCGACATCTGTCCGCAGTCTTCGTTGCCACTGATACCACTTGGCAGAGGCTGATACATTTCATGCAGCAGACGGCGTGTCATCTCCTGCGTTTTCCAAGGTTGTCCTACGTAATCATACAAATAAGCAATGTGGTGGCTCGGCTCATTGCCGTGAGCATACTGCCCTATCAATCCGGTAATATCGGAAAGCTCGCCATCTACTTTAGAGTCGACAGTAAATATGGAATCGAGTGCTGCAACAAACGCTTCTTTACCTCCGAACAGTTGTACCATCCCGTTCACATCGTGAGGAACAAAAAAACGATATTGCCATGCGGTAGCTTCAGTATAAGCATGCCCTACTTCGAACGGATTGAAAGGTGTTTCCCAATTGCCATCCAACCGTTTGCCACGGAAAAATTTAGTAGAACCGTCGAACACATTGATGTAGTTCTGAGAACGCCCGATATATTTTTCATAGACATCTTCCCGCCCCATCTCCCGCGCCATGCGCGCAATGCACCAATCGTCATAAGCAAATTCCAATAAACAAGAGACTGATTCCCTTTTGATATTCGAAGGTATAAAACCGTATTTGATGTAATAATCCGCCCCTTTCTTATTCTTCTCGGAAGAAACCATCATGGCTTCCAGCGCTTTCTCCGCATCGAATCCTCTTATCCCTTTCAGATAGGCATCGGCAATAACGGAAGCCGAATGATAGCCAATCATTGTGCCTGTCTCTCCTGAAGCAAGCGGCCAAATGGGAAGTTCGCCCGAAGCGTCGTAGATATCCAGAAAAGAGTGGATCATACCATTGACTAATGTTGTGTCAATCAGTGTCATCAACGGATTCCAAGCACGGAAAGTATCCCAAAGGGAGAATGTGGAATAGCGCACCTTGCCTTTAGGAAGTTGCCCTATCTGCATGTTGTGACGGCGATACCGGCCGTTGACATCGCTCACGGTATTGGGTACTACCATGACATGATACATGGCGGTATAGAAGTTTTTCAAATCGCCTGTACGGCCCCCTTCCACGGTGATGGACGACAAAACCCGCCCCCATTCGCTCCGGGCAGCAGCGCACACTGCATCAAAATCGAAATCTTTCACTTCGTGCTCCAGATTCTCGCGTGCATTTTCCACACTGACTTGCGACAATCCCACTTTTACCACAAGAGGCATTTTGTCTGTATTATCAAATGTAAGCACAGCTTGAAGACGTTCACCTTCCAATTTATCTTCAACACGAATCTCTTTTTTATCCTTCAAAAAACGGATATTCTGAACCGGCTTGGAGAATCGGGCTGCGAAATAGACATATTGATTATCCGTCCATCCGCCTGTTCTCCGCATACCGGCTATTTCATCGGCAGCCATTTGTTCTATGCTCGCCTCATAAATCCGCTCATTGTCAAGAAGGTGTTCCAAGTCAATAATCACAAAAGCCGGTTTATCCGAAGGAAAAGTATAACGATGCATACCCACATGCGTCGTTGCCGTCAGTTCGGCTTTTATTTTCTCATCTTTCAATATCACCGAATAATATCCGGGTGTAGCCTCTTCATCCCTATGTGAGAAAGTTGCAGGGTGGCAGATGTTTCCTTCTGCGTCCGGCTCAGGGTTTGTCGTTGTGGGGCGCAACAAAATATCCCCCAAGTCAATACAGCCCGTTCCGCTCAGGTGGGTATGCGAAAATCCTTTCAAAGAAGTATCGTCATAGTGGTATCCCGCACAGGCATCCCAGTTCCCGGCACGAGTATCCGGACTTAACTGTACCGCACCGAAAGGCATTGTAGCCCCCGGATAAGTATGCCCGTGAAAGCCTGTTCCTATAAAAGGATCTACGTAGTCTGTCGGCGACAGCATACCGGTCGTACAAGAACCGCAGATTAGAAATACGGCAGCGGAGAATAACAGTTTTTTTTGTTTCATCAGTTCAAGATATTAAAGGAGGACAGGGGGCATTTTTTTCTCTTGTAAGTCAAAGATACTATTTAGTATATTATATCCTGTCAAAAAAGCACAAAAATCAGTAGCATAACCACAGAGACCATCCCAAGAATGATGTCTTTTCAAAGATAAGAATAGAGTGTATTGACGGATTTACCGGACTAATCCTCTCTCTGTGTAAAAGTGTCAATGGCATTAAAAGAGAAAATCTGCAAGAGCCAATACCAAATATGAATACCGACCCTTGCAGACAAGACCAATGGCAATGATCTGTTTTCTGTTTTTTTAATCTATGTTCAACTCTTAGTGAACAACCTTAATTGTAACCTTCGTTTTGCTTCAGCTTACCATTCGAGTTCACCACTTGTTGGGACGGATAAGGAAAGACAATCATATGGTCTTTATATGTAGCCTTGTCTTTATAATCCTCATAAGCACCGACCGTGTATTCGGAATCCGGATTCTGGCGATCTTTATAATGGCGCACTCTCGGATGGGCATTCAGTTCGGCTGCTGCCAATGCCTTGATTTCAGCATTACCGGAACGATGCCAGCGTTTCAAATCGAACAAATGGTCTGTAAACTCAAAAGCAAGTTCGCAACGACGTTCATGATACAAGTCGGACATAGTGGCGGTAGCAGCCAACGGAGCTAATTTGGCACGCTGACGAATGCGATTCAAGTCGGCTGTTGCTTTGTCGGCCCTGTTAGTCATCAAGTAAGCTTCGGCACGGAACAACAGCATCTCTGCAAAACGGATGATTGGGAAGTTGATACGAGCCGTAGGCCAGTCGCCGTTTGTATTGATGTAGCCTTTGTTTGCTGCGTCTTCATGTTTGAACGGATCCATATACTTGTTAATCATGAAACCGGATTCTATATCAGAGGTAGACCAGAATTTACGGGTTTCGCCAAGCAACCGGAATTCCTGTCCATATTCCAAGAGGATACGTATCAGGCGGTCATTGCCTTCTCCGTCTTTCAACAACTCGGCATAGATATCATAAGAAGGCTTGTTCTGCCCCCAGCCGTTGTATTTTCCCCAAGCCTTATTCTCGAGGATGACGCCCGGAAACTCGGAGCCACCACCGGTAGAGCCACCATTGCCCGGAATAGTCCACAAATATTCCTTATTCCAAAAATCAGTGAATTCGGAAGAGAATACTTGGGCATACGTATCCGCCAAATCACGACCATACGTACCTTCCAGCTCGTTTACCATAGCAATGACTTTCTCCCATTGCGTAGCATCCCACGTTGCCCAATAGGCATACACTTTGGCTTTAAAAGCTACCGCAGCCGCATCGTGCGCACGTCCTCTGTCATCAACGTCATATTCTTCAAACCTGGGCAAGTATTCAATGGCTTTATCCATGTCCGAAATGATATATTGGTAGTTGTCTATGACAGACTCCCGCTGAGGCGGAATGGAATAGTAGTCGTTTTGGTTGTCATAATCTTCATAGCGAATGAACGGTACACCCTGTTTGTCTGTACCATAGCGGTAAGCTATCAGGAAATGCGCCCATCCACGAGTAAAATAGGCCTCACCCAAACTACGACGCTCGATATCGGACAAGGTTTTGGAACCCGCCTTCGTAAGCAATTGCTTAATAACATAGTTGGAACGCGCCATAATGGTGTACATCCTGTCAAAAACGGTCCTTAAAGGAGATTCGTCTCCTGTGTATTTCAATGTAGCGAGAGTGGGATAGCCGCGGGTCTTTCCCCAGACAACGTCGCAAGCAGCGCCCTGCTCCCAAAACAATTCACGACCATACACGGCTTCCTGATGGAATCTCTCATACAAGGCATCCACAGCGTCAACAGCCTGCTGATCGCTCGTAAAATATGTATTAATGGTGGCATCTCCTTCCGGCTGTACATCCAGAAACTCGCTGCATGAACTCAAAAGCAATGTCGAGGAGATTACGATATAAAAAATATTTCTTTTCATAATTTCTTTCCTTTCATAATGTTAGTAAGTCAATTTCACACCAACAGAAAACACCCTTGATACAGGATATTTCATGGCGTCCCATCCACCGCATTCGGGATCCATACCCGAATAGCCGGTAAAGGTTGCCAGATTTTCTCCACTGAAATACACAGACATACGGCTGTTGCGCTCATTGAGATGAGACCACTTGCGGAGCATATCCGTCAAATCATAAGAGATTGTAATATTCTTCAAACGAAGATAAGAGGCATCTTCCAAGTACCAATCGGAAGCGGTACTGAAGTTTCCATTCGGGTCATTTTTTGACAAGCGGGGTATATCGGAACCTGTGTTCGAAGGACTCCATGCATTCAGGATTTCACTGGAACGATTGAAGTTGCCCTCCACATCGCCCAACAACATATACTTACCGATGTAAGCAGCCTGTGCACCGCCTACTCCTTGCAACATGGCACTGAAGGAAAGCTTCTTGTAGTTGAAGCCCAGCGTCAACGCAAATGTCGTTTCGGGTGTGGCATTGCCCATATACTGACGGTCAGCATCTGTAATCTTGCCGTCGCCGTTGGCATCAACGAATTTCAAATCGCCTGCCACAGCATTGGGCTGAATACGGTTACCGTTTTTATCTACATAAGCAGCTGCATCGGCATCGGTTTGGAAAATACCATCCGTCTTAATCAGATAATAAGAATTCAGAGGTTCTCCTTCGGCGGTCTGATAAATGTAAGAACCGCCACGGAAACGCTTGCTGTTGGTCCATACTCCCGGCGTGCCATCCGCATTCTTCAAACCGATATCCGTAACCTTATTATTCAAGTACGAGAAATTGCCTGTTACAAAATAAGAGAAATCTTTATTGATTCTGTCCCTCCAACTGAATTGCGCTTCGAAACCACGGTTGCGCACTTCGCCCTGGTTGACGTACAGAGGATCCAAACCGATGGTGGTGGGCCATTCCATTTCGCGTGTCTGAATCAGATTGTAGGTGCGTTTGTCGAAATAATCCAAAGAGAGTGACAAGCGGTTTCTAAACAGTTCCATATCCACACCCAAGTCGTATTGTTCGGAAGTCTCCCAAGTCAACTCCGGATTCAAGGCCCTGCTGTTATAAACAAAGTTACCCCATACTTTGCCTGATTCCACACCATATTGTGCTTGTTCCGACCATGACGTTTTTTCGAGCAAAGGCGATTTGTAATTGAAAGGAATAGAGCTTAAATTTCCTATACGTCCCCAAGATGCACGCAATTTCAATAAGCTGATAAAGTTACTCTTCTTGAAGAATTTCTCGTTAGATATTTTCCAACCTAATGTCACAGCCGGGAAGTCGCCATGATTATTCGCTTTGGGCAAGCGGCCTGCATAGTCGCGACGCCATGAAGCTGTGGCGAAGTAACGGTCGTTGTAGGAATAAGCCAAACGGGCAATCAATGAGACATTGGCATCGGGACCGGCCAGATAATCGATAGCTTGGGTGGTTCCGGCATAAGCCAAGTATTGCAGAAACTCCGATTCATCGGCAAAATCTCTACCGGTAACCTCCAACCCGCGACGGCTATAACGGTCGGCAGTAGTAGAGAACAAGGCACCGACAGTGTGTTCGCCAAAGGTATGGTCGTAGGTCAATGTGTTTTCCGTTTTCCACGCATCGGCGCGATAGGTCGTTTCCGTCAAGGAGTTGGACAGAGCCGGTTTGCCTACCTCATCGCGAATGGGATTGAAGTTCTTATAAAGATTGCTGTTCAGGTTATAGGTGAAACGGCTGGTAAACTTCAGTCCCGGAATCACATTCGCAATCTCCAGACTGGTTGTGCTCCAGATGTCACTGGTTTTGTTGTATCGGTTTTCAGCTTCCAGCAAGCGAACCGGATTCACCGCATCGCCATGAATGTCGGCGAAATTCGAGCCGTATTGGGCGATATAAGCAGGGTCTTCGGTAGTGGTTCCTCCGTAGCTTCCATCCAACGCATTATATATAGAAGCGCTGGCAGGCATGTAGATAGCCGAAATGATGGGACCTGTATAACCGTCGTTATCCGTATTTTTAGAACGCGACTCCGTATTCTTCCAAACAAAATCTTCGCTGATGGTGACCCACTTGTTCAGTTTTATCTTGCCGTTGTAGCGCAAAGAAAGGTTTTTGTTAAAGGTGTTGATGAGCACTCCCTCATCATTGTCGTAAGCAAAAGAGATGCGGCTGCTATAATTATCCGTACCTACATTCAAGGCCACGTTGTGGCGTTGATAGAAGGCTGTGCGGAAAATGGCGTCCATCCAATCGGTGCGGGTAGTACCTACCCACGGATTCTTGGAGACATCCCAACCGGTAGGCAGTGTCATACCGGCATTGGCATAAGAGCGTTTACGCATTTCGATTTGCTGTTCCGCATTCAGAGGGTCAATCAGGTTGGTGGCTTGACGAAGACCGAACGTGCCGTCGTAAGTCAAAGCCGGCATACCTTCTTTAGCTTTCTTTGTGGTAACCAAAACCACGCCGCCTGCACCGGATTGTGCTCCATAGATGGCCGCCGAAGCCGCATCTTTCAACACAACAATACTCTCTATATCGTTTACGGAAGCAATGGGAGCGCCGGGAACACCGTCCACTACCCACAATACATCGTCTTTAGCCGAGCCTTGACCGCGGATGACAATGCTGGGAGAAGAAGTCGGGTCGCCACCGTCTGCTTGGATGGTGACACCGGGCAACTGGCCTTGCAACATACCCTCGGTAGAGGTCACAGGGCGCACAGCCAACTCGTCGGTATTACTCACCACACCGACGGAAGCCGACAAGTCTTGCTTGCGCGCACTGGCTCCGTAGCCTAAGACCACAACTTCGTCCAGCAGCTCGGTGTCTTCTTTCAAGACAATCACCAAAGGCTTGCCCGTAACCGTAACTTCCTGAATTTGGAAACCGACGTAGCTGATGAGCAATACGGCATTCTTTGCCGCCGGTACTTCGAATTTCCCGTCAAGATCGGTGACAACGCCTGTCGTTGTCCCCTTCACCAGCACATTGGCGCCGATAATCGGTTCACCCGTCTGGTCTTTCACTGTTCCCTTCACTGACATTTGCTGCGCAACGGCACCAACCGACAAGAGCAGCCCCAAAACTAAGGGAAGAATCGTCCGATAGATTCTAAGATTTGTTCGTTTCATGCATTTAAGTTTTAAGTTTATAATTACGTACAATTGCACAATGGTTTAGAAAAATAAAGCAAAATTCTTAAAACCATGTTGCAACTGCATGACAAAGGTTTATCATTTATTTTATATTTCGACTTGTCCTCCGTCCCAAGCATCCGTCAGCACAGAAGCTCCCAACAAGCTTGCGTCTTCCTCCTGCGAGGGTATTATCTCCACACTTTCCGATATTACTTTATAGGGAAAATCGCGCATGCCCTCTCTCATTGCCCCTTCAAAAAGGGGGAAAGCCGATGCAATGCCTCCTCCCAACACAATCGCCTGAGGTGCATAGGCATAGAGAATGACTTTCATCAGATGGCTCAGATGAAGGCCGAAATCGTTCCACAGCTTCAGCGAGGCGGCGTCGCCTTGTTGTGCTTTGCCGGCAACTTCCATGCTCGTGGCGCCGTGCCGCTTGAAAAAGAAACTGCTGCAATAGTGCTCGAAATCGGCATCCAGATAGGGAAACGAGCCTATTTCACCGGCTCCCATGTATTGACCTCCGTACAAGCGATGATTGACAATGACCCCCGCACCTATGCCGGTTCCGATGGTCACGCCCACCATATCGGCATAGGGCTTCCCCTTACCGAACCGGCTCTCGCCCAAGGCAAAGCAGTTGGAATCGTTGTTGACGGCAACCGGCAGTCCGAACTCCTTCTCCAAAGCTTCTTTTAAGTGAACTTCTGTCCACGAAGGGATGTTCGCCACATTATATACAATACCTTTTTGGGGATGGACGATGGAAGGAACTCCTATGCCGATGCCGTCTACCTGCGTGTTCATCATGTCTTTGATGAGCCGAACCAGTTGGCCGAGCACCACCGTAGCCTCTTGCTGTGCAAGACAGGCCACCGACACTTTTTTCAGGCAGCGCCCGTTTTCCACTTGGGCTATCCTTATATTCGTACCTCCCAAATCGATTGATAATTTCATTGTATATTAGGTTTAAACGGTTTTGGTATTTGCAAAAATAAGAACACTCTTTTTCTTCCATGCCGCCAATTGCGCATATAAATCTTCATTTTGCGCAAAAATAAAGACGTGTTCCCCAAAAGTTGCCTTCAAAGAGCGGCAAGAAAGATGCCGAATGTTTTGCCTCGTGTTACGGCTTAATTCAGAAACATTTCAATAGCTGTTGCAGCGAATCAAATAATCAGCCAACGCTTTCCCGCCTTGCAAGTCTGTAAAGTCGATGAAGACGATGCCGCATTTCCGCTTACGGCCTTTCGCCAGATAAGCCGCCACCGGTTGGTTTATGCGGTTGGCAAAGGCCAAAGGCGTGCCCGAAGGCAGACCGGTGGCACTGGTGAAAGAGATTGCCCAACGACGCGAGGCGGCCGGCTCGGCAGCCACCTTATCGAAGTGGCGGATGCAGGACGCAATTTTTTTATCCGCTTCCTTATCCGATTCGTATTGATATTCATCCTGAAGCAGGACTTTACCCTCCACCCCATCTTTACCGCGAAGCGTAAGCAGGCAGGACGCATTGTCAGCCCACCCGATGCAGGCAGCTCCCGGATAGCGTTCCATGACAAAGTCTCTATGCAAAAAGAGGATTTTGCCGCGACACTCTCCGAGCGTCAGCCCCGGATGGAAATCCGTCACGAAATAGCGTTGATGGGCAGGGATAAGCAAAGAGGAGGATAAAAGAGATGCGTAGTCTTCCGACGCACCCCCTTCTTTCTTCAGCGACACAACCAGCGTTTCAGAAGGATGTGCCTGCAAAAAGGCGATGAAAGCGGGCAGCACGTCTTCTTCCCAATAGATGCCCTGAAAGGCACGGCTATGGAATATGCCCAGCTTATTCTTCCTTTTCCGCAGACGGATATCAAAAGCACGTATGCCTTGTTGCAACTGTCCGGAGATGCTCAGGGTTTGCGTTCTCAACGTACGTCCCCCTCTTGTGCTCCCACTGTCGTGCGTGCCGGGGACAGACAGTTTGCACATCGGCAATGTGTCATGGAGTGCTTTCATCCATTCCTCCTTTCCGGTTTCGGTCGGAAAGCCTGCACTTACGGCACAGATGCAAGGAACAGCCATCCATACAGCCAGCATCCATATAGCAAAGATTCGCTTCCAGTTCTGTCTCATGGCGTTTCTTATAAATGCTTTATTTTCACAAATATAGAAAATCCATTCATCGGTTTCGGTCCGAAAAACGCATATAAATCCTCATTTTGCGCAAATCAATGCGATGTCTCTTATCCGGGTTTGGGATGAGTGCCACTGTTCTTCCCGCCCTGAAACTAAAAGTTTCACCCTCCGTCTTCGGGATGGAACTCACCTCCCAATACAACTTAGGATACCTCCCAATACGACTGAAGTACCCCTAAGTCGTATTGGGAGGTATCCTAAGTTGTATTGGGAAATCGCTTCCCTATCATACACATACAGGTGGGAAATAAAGTTTCAATCGTCAGGAAACACTTCTGACGGGGTGAAACCCTGCGAGTGGCGCTTTATTCGCCACCAAACAATCGGTCAAAAAAAAAACGGGCGGAAAAGGCTTCATAGCGGGTTCGGTGGCACCAACGGAGCCTCATCCCAAAACAAACTGCAAATGATTATCCGTGCTCTGCTCCTCGTCCAAAGCAAAGCCTTCCCATGCGAAAGTTCTCAGTTCTTCCGGGCAGTCGATACGGTTCTTGATGATATGGCGCACCATCTCGCCACGGCACATCTTGGCATAGACGACCACCGTCTTCCGCTTGCCGCCTTTCATCACCTGAAAATCGGGCGTAACCACACGCACCTCTTGCTCCACCCGTTTCCAGTCGAACAAGTCCTTCATCTCGCCGCTTGCCAGATTGACGAGCACTCCGCCCCGATGCTTGATTTCGGCAATGAAATAATCCGTCAGCAAAGGCTTCCAGTAGTCGAACATAGAGATGCCTCCCTTTTCCGGCAGCCGTACATCGCCCTCCATACGATAGAGCCTGATGCCATCCAAAGGGCGAAGCAATCCGTAGAGAAAAGAAGTGATAAGCAGATGGTCTTGGGCATAAAAAAAATCGTCTTCCGTAAAATCTTCCGGCAAGATACGCTTGAACACAGCGCCCGTATAAGCACAAATGGCGGGAACAGGAAGGTTGTCCGCCGAACAGAAATCATGGAAGCGCAGGCTGTTCTCAGCGGCAATCTTGGCATTCACCCGCAAAAGTTTCGCCAACTCCGATGCCGAATACTGCGACATCTCCAGCGCATGCAGCACAGCCTCCGCCTCAAACCGGGGAACAGTGACACGGGGCACGGCTATGGAATCGCACGACGGTGTCATGGTCTTTGCACAAGATATAAAACTAAGCATAAGGAAGCCTCTTTGGTTTCTCGTGCAAAATAAAGCCTTTTCAACAAAGAATACAAAAGCTCTCAATATTTTCTTTAGAATTAGTCTTAGTTTCAAGAGTTTTTCATACCTTTACAGCTTGCAGGAGTATAGCGTGCCCATTCAGGGCGGAAAAGCCCGTTATTCCCCACATGGCCGGAAAGCTGTGTGCCTGAGACAAGAAAAAGAAAAAATAATATATAAAATGACTCACAAATGGAATTATCAACCCATTACACCCGAACAGACAGAAGCAAGCCGTCAGTTGGCCCAAGAATTGGGGATTAGCCCGATACTCGGACGATTGTTGGTGGAGCGGGGAATAACAACGGCATCGGATGCCCGGAAGTTTTTCCGCCCGCAACTGCCCGACCTATACGACCCGTTCCTGATGAAGGACATGGATGTGGCCGTGGAACGTCTGAACAAGGCAATGGGGAAAAAAGAGCGCATTCTGATTTATGGAGATTATGACGTAGACGGCACTACGGCCGTGGCGCTGGTCTACAAGTTTATTCAACAATTCTATTCGAACATCGACTATTACATTCCCGACCGCTACAACGAGGGATACGGAGTTTCGTTCAAAGGGGTGGACTATGCCGCAGAAAGTGGCGTAGGCCTGATTATCGTTCTGGATTGCGGCATCAAGGCCGTAGAGGAAATCACATACGCCAAGGCGAAAGGCATCGATTTCATCATTTGCGACCACCACGTACCCGACGAAGTGTTGCCCCCCGCCGTAGCCATCCTGAATGCCAAACGGGAAGACAACACCTATCCCTACGAGCACCTATCGGGATGCGGCGTAGGGTTTAAGTTCATGCAGGCATTCGCCATCAGCAACGGCATCGAATTTCACCACCTGATACCTTTGCTGGATCTCTGTGCCGTCAGCATCGCATCGGACATCGTGCCCATCATGGGCGAAAACCGTATCTTGGCCTACCACGGGCTGAAGCAGTTGAACAGCAACCCCAGCGTAGGACTGAAAGCAATCATCGACGTTTGCGGACTGACGGATAAGGACATCACCGTGGGCGACATCGTATTCAAGATAGGTCCCCGAATCAATGCTTCCGGACGCATTCAGAACGGGAAAGAGGCTGTCGACCTGCTCACGGAGAAAGATTTCTCCGTGGCTCTGGAAAAAGCCGGCCAAATCAACCAGTACAACGAAACCCGCAAAGACTTGGACAAGACCATGACCGAAGAGGCCAACCAAATCGTGGCTGGTCTGGACGGACTGGCCGACCGCCGTTCCATCGTGCTGTATAACGAAGACTGGCACAAAGGTGTCATAGGCATTGTGGCTTCCCGCCTGACGGAGATTTATTATCGCCCGGCCGTAGTGTTGACACGCACGGACGACATGGCCACCGGGTCGGCCCGCTCCGTATCGGGCTTCGACGTGTACAAAGCCATCGAATATTGTCGAGACCTGTTGGAAAACTTCGGTGGACATACCTACGCGGCCGGCCTCTCCATGAAAGTGGAAAACGTGCCGGCCTTTATGGAACGCTTCGAGGAATTTGTGTCGCAGAACATCCTGCCCGAACAGACTTGTGCCGTCATCGACATCAATGCAGAAATCGACTTCAAAGACATCACTCCCAAATTCTGCAACGATTTGAAGAAGTTCAATCCCTTCGGACCGGACAATACCAAACCCGTATTCTGCACGCACAATGTCTACGACTACGGCACCAGCAAAGTAGTGGGTCGCGATCAGGAGCACATCAAATTAGAATTGGTGGACAACAAATCGAACAACGTGATGAACGGCATTGCTTTCGGACAAAGCTCGCACGTGCGTTTCATCAAAACCAAGCGGTCGTTCGACATCTGTTATACCATCGAGGAGAATACCCATAAACGAGGAGAAATACAGTTGCAGATTGAGGATATAAGGCCGGAAGCCTCTTCTCCCGATTCCATCCAATAGACTGAAAGCCTCTCCCCCTACCCTTTCCTCCGTAGGGAGGGGAGCAGACAGACCGATTGCTATGAATAAAAGTAACTTTGCTTCCCGCTCCCTATGGGAAAAAAGACAAGAGGAGGTATCTTCTCCCCCTCCCTGCGGGGGAGGGGAACAGAAGGAAGAGGCTTCAGAGCCGAGGTTTCTCCTCCGGCAATATTGGGGCTACACCTCTTTCCGTGGCATTCAGGAAGACATCATCAACAGCATTCTTGCCGGTAAGGACACCTTGGGACTGATGCCTACGGGCGGAGGCAAATCCATCACATTTCAAGTTCCGGCACTCGCCCAAGAAGGGCTGTGCTTGGTCATCACTCCCTTGATTGCCTTGATGAAGGATCAGGTGCAAAACCTGAAAAAGCGAGGAATTAAAGCACTTGCCATTTATTCCGGCATGAGTCGGCAGGAAATCATCGTCGCATTGGAGAACTGCATCTTCGGCAATTTCAAGTTTCTCTACATCTCACCCGAACGACTGGATACCGATATTTTCCGTAGCAAGGTGCAGAAGATGAAAATCAGCATGATTACGGTAGACGAGAGCCACTGCATCTCGCAATGGGGATATGACTTCCGTCCCGCCTACCTGAAAATAGCCGAAATACGGAAGTTACTGCCCGGCATACCGGTACTTGCACTGACAGCCACCGCCACCCCCGAGGTAATCAAGGACATTCAAAAACGCCTGAACTTCCGCGAAGAAAACGTGTTCCGCATGAGCTTCGAGCGCCAAAACCTTGCCTACATCGTCCGGAAGACGGAAAACAAGACAGGAGAGTTGTTGCATATACTGCGCCGCATGTCAGGCAGTGCCATCATCTATGTGCGAAACCGCCGCCGCACAAAGGAAATCACCGAACTGCTGCATAACGAACATATCACTGCCGACTTCTATCATGCCGGACTGGACGATGCCACCAAAGACATCCGCCAACAACGCTGGCAAACAGGTGAGAGCCGAGTCATGGTTGCCACCAATGCTTTCGGCATGGGCATCGACAAACCCGATGTGCGCATTGTTGTCCACATGGATCTGCCCGACTCCATAGAAGCCTATTTTCAAGAAGCCGGTCGGGCAGGAAGGGATGGGAAAAAAGCCTATGCCGTCATCCTGTATGCCAAATCAGATCATGCAACTCTCCATAAACGCATTCCCGACAGCTTTCCGGAGAAAGAATACATCAAGGACGTGTACGAGCACCTCCAATACTATTATCAAATGGCAATGGGAGACGGGCAAGGTTGCGTACGCGAGTTCAACATAGAGGATTTTTGCAGGAAATTCAAATATTTCCCCGTCCCCGTAGACAGTGCCTTGAAGATACTGACACAGGCCGGCTACTTGGAATACACGGACGAACAGGACAACGCTTCCCGACTGCTGTTCACCATCCGAAGAGACGAACTCTACAAACTGAAAGAGATGGACGAGGAGACGGACAAGCTCATTCAAATCATATTGCGCTCCTACACCGGCATATTCACCGATTATGCTTTCATTAATGAAGATTCGCTTGCCACACGTAGCGGACTCATGAGGCGGCAAGTGTACGAGCTGCTTATCCATCTTGCCAAGCTCCGTATCGTCAGTTATATTCCCCGAAAAAAGACACCTTATATAATATACGCGCGCGAACGAGTAGAGAAACATCATCTGCAAATTCCTCCTTCGGTGTATGAAGAGCGAAAGGCACGCTACGAAAAGCGCATCGCCGCCATGCTCGATTACGCCGGCAACGCTACGACATGCCGTAGCCGCATGTTGTTGCGCTACTTCGGTGAGAAGAACGAGCATAACTGCGGACAATGCGACACCTGCATCAGCCTGAAAAAAGAAGGGGGACATAAAGACGGCCTTGCAAAGGAACTCGTCGAGGATGTACTCCGGGCACTTTCCGAACAAGCCATGACACCCGCCGCTTTGTCCGAACGGTTATCCACGGACAAGGAAACACTCACCCGTGTTCTGCACGGGCTATTGGATGAAGGACGAGTAATTGCCGTCAACGGGATGCTGGAAGTTAAGAAATAAATCATTACTTTTGCCGCAAAAAGGAGGTATCCCTCCTTCTCACTCTATTATATTTTACCCTTTTAAGACTTTAAAATATGGGATTCTTTACATCTTTCTTCTCAGGCAAAACAGAAAGCCCGGCAGATGAGAAACAGAAAAGCGACCGGAAGAATTTTGAAATATTCAAGTACGACGGTATGCGTGCACAGCGCATGGGCCGCGCAGACTATGCCGTGAAATGTTTCACGGAAGCCCTTGCCATTTATGAAGACTTCGAGACAATGGGCTATCTGGCACAAGTCTATATTCAGACCGGAGAAGCGGACAATGCGCGCAAATTGCTGGAGCAGATGACCCGGATAGAACCGGAACATACAGCTACCTACATCAGCCTTGCCAACGTGTGCTACATGCTGGAAGATTATACAGCCATGGCCGAAGCGGCAACAAAAGCCATCGAGATAGAAGAAGGCAATGCCATGGCCCATTACCTGCTTGGCAAGGCCGACGACAACCGGGGAGACGGGATAATGTGCGTTGCCCACCTCACAAAAGCCATCGTGCTGAAAGAAGATTTCACGGATGCCCGCTTGCTGCGTGCCGAAGCATTGACCAAGATGAAACAATACAAGGAGGCGATGGAGGATATCGACGCCATTCTGGCACAAGACTCCGAAGAGGAAGCTGCGCTGTTGCTGCGCGGAAAAATCAGAGAAGCCACCGAAGACGAAGATGCGGCGGAAGCCGATTATCGCCTCGTGACAGAGCTGAATCCCTTCAACGAACAAGCATTCTTGTATCTGGGCCAGCTTTACATCAACCGCAAGAGGCTGACAGAAGCCATTGAACTCTTCACCGAAGCCATTGAGCTGAATCCGGATTTCTCGACAGCCTATCACGAACGCGGACGTGCCAAGCTGTTGAACGGAGATAAGGAAGGCGCTACGGAAGATATGAAGAAAGGCTTGGAGCTTAATCCCAAAGAGGTAAAGAACATCACCGGGCAATATAACGGGCAGCCGGGCGGACAACAGACGGACATATTGGGATTATAGAAAAGAGGATGAGACAGATGCCGGAAGGCAAACCTGCAAGGTTTGCAAAAACATGCTGCCTTCTAAAAAAGATACCGGTCTGAAATAAAAAACATCCTTTTTTATTTGTATGTAAAAGAAAAGCATTACTTTTGCCGCATAATTCAGAAAAAACAGAGAATAATAAGTATGAAATCATTTGCTTACGCATATTACTTCTTTTTTTACTTTTACTTTGGTCGGAAAGTAGAGCGGGAGTTTGTATGTGTCAAGTGACAGTGATGCTTAAGAACTGAACAGAGAGAACAAGTAAAAATACTGAATCCCGCTCCATCCCTATGGAAGCGGGATTTTTTTATAGCAATAAAGAACCCGAAGAAATAAAAAGAATGAAAAAGGTTGCCATTCAAGGAACAGCAGGCTCTTTTCACGACATAGCCGCCCACAAATACTTCGAAGGAGAAGAAATAGAGCTGATTTGTTGCGCAAGCTTCGAAGAGGTGTTTGCCACCGTCAAGAAAGACAGCAAAGTGATAGGCATGCTGGCCATAGAGAATACCATCGCAGGAAGCCTGCTGTACAACAACGAACTGCTGCGCCAAAGCGGAGCGCAAATCGTGGGAGAGCATAAACTGCGCATCTCGCACAGTTTCGTATGCCTGCCCGAAGAAGACTGGAGAGACATCACGGAAGTCAACTCCCACCCCATTGCCCTGATGCAGTGCCGCGAATTTCTGAGCAAACATCCTGAAATCAAAGTGGTGGAAGCCGAAGACACCGCACTGAGCGCCGAAATCATCAGGAAAAAGAACCTGAAAGGGCATGCCGCCATCTGTTCCAAAATGGCAGCCGAGCGTTATGGAATGAAAATCCTGCAAGAGGGAATAGAGACAAACAAGCACAACTTCACCCGCTTTCTGGTGGTGGCCGACCCTTGGCAGGCAGACGAGCTGAACCGCCACCGCAAGAAGGAAATCGACAAGGCGAGCATGGTATTCACGTTGCCGCATACGGAAGGAAGCCTCTCGCAGGTATTGTCCATCCTCTCTTTCTACAACATCAACCTGACCAAGATACAGTCTCTGCCCATCATCGGGCGCGAATGGGAATATCAATTCTATGTGGATATCGTTTTCGACAATGTACTCAGATACAAACAGTCCATTACGGCTATCACTCCACTGACGAAAGAACTCAAAATATTAGGAGAATATGAAGATGGAAAATCAAGCATCTAAAATAAAGCCGGCCCACCGTCTGGCAAGCGTAAGCGAATACTACTTCTCGAAGAAGCTGAAAGAAGTGGCACAAATGAATGCCGAAGGAAAAAACGTCATCAGTCTGGGCATAGGAAGCCCCGACATGCCGCCTGCCGAAAAAACCGTGCAAGCCCTTTGCGAAGCGGCCAAGAATCCGGACGGACACGGCTACATGCCTTATACGGGCATTCCCGAACTGCGCCGGGCATTTGCCGGCTGGTATAAGAGATGGTATGGCGTGGAACTGAATCCCGATACGGAGATACAACCGCTCATCGGTTCAAAAGAAGGTATCCTGCATGTCACGCTGGCCTTTGTCAATCCGGGCGAACAGGTACTGATTCCCAATCCCGGCTACCCCACTTACACGTCGCTCAGCAAGATACTCGGCGCCGAGGTGGTGAACTACGACCTGAAAGAAGAAAACGGCTGGCTGCCCGACTTCGATGAGCTGGAAAAGATGGATATGAGCCGCGTGAAACTGATGTGGACCAACTATCCCAACATGCCGACGGGGGCCAACGCAACTCCGGAGCTTTATGAAAGGCTGGTAGACTTTGCCCGCCGAAAGGACATCGTCATCGTAAACGACAATCCGTACAGCTTCATCCTGAACGAACACCCCATCAGCATACTCAGCGTGCTGGGAGCCAAGGGCTGCTGCATCGAGCTCAACTCCATGAGCAAAAGCCACAACATGCCGGGATGGCGCATCGGCATGCTGGCCTCGAACGCCGACTTCGTTCAATGGATACTGAAGGTGAAAAGCAACATAGACAGCGGCATGTTCCGCGCCATGCAACTGGCTGCGGCCACCGCGCTGGAAGCAGAAAAAGAGTGGTATGACGGCAACAACGCCAACTATCGCAACCGCCGCCGGCTGGCAGGAGAAATCATGCATGCCTTGGGATGCACCTACAACCCCGACCAGACGGGAATGTTTCTCTGGGGAAAGATTCCGGAGAGTTGCACGGATGTGGAAGAACTGACGGAGCGCGTGCTTCACAAAGCCCGGGTATTCATCACACCCGGTTTTATCTTCGGAAGCAACGGGAAAAGGTTTATCCGCATTTCGCTTTGCTGCAAAGACGATAAACTGGCCGAAGCATTGGAAAGAATCAGGAAAATAAACGAATAATATTTATAAAGAAAAATATGGAACTTGAATTAGAACCCATCACACTGCCCGGCGTAGAAAACAAACGGCCGCTGGTAATAGCCGGCCCGTGCAGTGCCGAAACCGAAGAGCAAGTAATGACCACCGCCAAGCAGTTGGCCGACAAAGGTATCAAGATATTCCGTGCCGGAATATGGAAGCCGCGCACCAAACCGGGCGGATTCGAAGGCATCGGCGTGGAAGGTCTGCCTTGGCTGAAAGAGGTAAAGAAAGAGACAGGCATGTACGTATCTACCGAGGTGGCCACCGCCAAGCATGTGTACGAGTGCCTGAAAGCAGGCATAGACATCCTTTGGGTGGGTGCGCGCACCACTGCCAACCCCTTTGCCGTGCAGGAAATAGCAGACGCATTGAAAGGCGTAGACATCCCCGTACTGGTGAAAAACCCCGTAAACCCCGACCTTGAGTTATGGATCGGAGCTTTGGAGCGAATCGGCAATGCCGGTCTGAAGCGGCTGGGCGCCATTCACCGCGGCTTCAGCAGCTACGACAAGAAAATATACCGCAATCTGCCGCAATGGCACATTCCCATCGAGTTGCGCCGCCGCATCCCCAACCTGCCCATCCTCTGCGACCCCAGCCATATCGGCGGGAAACGCGAGCTGATAGCTCCCCTTTGCCAGCAAGCCATGGACTTGGGGTTCAACGGTCTGATTGTGGAAACCCACTGCAACCCCGACTGCGCATGGAGCGATGCCGCCCAACAGGTGACACCGGACGTGCTGGACTATATTCTCAACCTGCTCGTCATCCGCAAGGAAACGCAAAGCACGGAGAATCTCAACGAGCTGCGCAAGCAGATCGACGAATGCGACAACAACCTCATACAGGAGCTGGCCAAACGCATGCGCATCGCCCGCGAAATAGGTACTTACAAGAAAGAGCACGACATGACTATCCTGCAAACCGGGCGCTATAACGAGATTCTCGAAAAGCGCGGTTCGCAAGGCGCGCTCTGCGGCATGGACTCCGAATTTATAAAGAAAGTATTCGAGGCCATACACGAAGAGAGCGTGAGGCAACAGATGGAAATCATAAACAGATAAATTCAAAGAAAACAAGCATCTAAACAACAACGAATCATGCGAATACTTATACTTGGAGCCGGAAAAATGGGTTCTTTCTTCACAGACATCCTGAGCTTTCAGCACGAGACGGCCGTGTTCGACGTCAACCCGCATCAGTTGCGCTTCGTCTACAACACCTACCGCTTCACCACGCTGGAGGAAATAAAAGACTTCGAACCGGAACTGGTCATCAATGCAGCCACGGTGAAATACACGCTCGACGCCTTCCGCCAAGTGCTGCCCGTGCTGCCCAAAGACTGCATCATCAGCGACATAGCCTCGGTGAAGACCGGATTGAAGAAATTCTACGAAGAGAGCGGGTTCCGCTACGTGTCTACCCACCCCATGTTCGGCCCTACTTTTGCCAGCCTCAACAACCTGAATACCGAAAATGCCATCATCATCAGCGAAGGCGACCACTTGGGCAAAATCTTCTTCAAAGACCTGTATCAGACCATGAAGCTGAACATCTTCGAATATACCTTCGACGGGCATGACGAAACCGTGGCATACTCCCTGTCCATCCCGTTCGTTTCCACCTTTGTGTTTGCGGCGGTGATGAAACATCAGGAAGCGCCGGGCACCACCTTCAAAAAGCACATGGCCATTGCCAAAGGCCTGCTGAACGAAGACGACTACCTGTTGCAGGAGATTCTTTTCAACCCCCGCACGCCCTCGCAAGTGGAGAACATCCGTCTGGAGCTGAAGAATCTGCTCACCATCATCAGCAACAAAGATGCCGAAGGCATGAAGAAGTATCTGACAAAAATCAGGGCGAACATCAAGTAGCGGCGGGAACCTGCTGCATCAGCCGTTGCTGAAACGCGAAAGAAAGCCGAAAGAACCTGAGTCACGGCACAAGGCTTGAGGGGTGGGCGTCGTACGTACAAGAAAATCCTGTCGCCTGCAAGTAAAGTCCGGCGCGCCCTTATCTAAAATAGGAAGAGAACGGGGAGAAAACTCTATCGCAAGGCTTGCGTTGTACATCGCAAGCGCTAAGATGTACATCGCAGGGCGCAAGATGTACAACGCAAGCCCTGCGATAGAGAACACTTCCGTTAGAAGCGAATGTTTTCGTGCAGGAGCCGTCGACTTTCGGAAGGCATCCCGCAAACTTCTTCTCCGACTGTCGAACCCGCATTCAAACAAGCCCCAAGCAGGCTCTTATTCAAGAAATTCAAAAGAAGACAGGCTCTGAAATCCTGCCCGGACTCCGGCCCTTGCATTTTTTTCTTTGCAAGGGTCGATTTTATATGTACCTTTGCAAGCATGATAGACCAAGCCACCATAGACCGGATTTTGGATGCGGCTCAGATTGTAGATGTCGTATCGGACTTCGTCACCCTGCGCAAACGCGGTGTGAACTATGTAGGGCTCTGTCCTTTCCACAACGAGAAGACGCCCTCTTTCAGCGTGTCTCCTTCCAAAGGGCTGTGCAAATGCTTCAGTTGCGGCAAGGGCGGAAACGCCGTGCACTTCATCATGGAGCACGAACAGATGTCCTACCCGGAAGCGTTGAGGTATCTTGCCAAGAAATACGGCATCGAGATCAAAGAACGGGAACTCACCAACGAAGAGAAGCAGGCGCAGAGCGAGCGCGAAAGCCTGTTCATCGTCAACAACTTTGCCCGTGACTACTTTCAGAACATCTTGAAAAACCATGCGGACGGACGGAGCATCGGCATGGCATATTTCCGCAGCCGCGGCTTCCGTGACGACATCATCGAAAAATTCCAATTAGGCTACTCCACCGAAAGCCACGATGCCCTTGCACAAGAGGCACTGAAGAAAGGATATAAGAAAGATTTCCTCATCAAGACCGGCCTTTGCTACGAAACGGACGACCACCGTCTGCGCGACCGCTTCTGGGGGCGGGTCATTTTTCCCGTACACACACTATCGGGCAAAGTGGTGGCCTTCGGCGGGCGTGTGCTGGCCGGTGCCACGAAAGGCGTAAAAGTGAAGTACGTCAACTCTCCCGAATCGGAAATCTATCACAAAAGCAATGAACTTTATGGCATCTACTTCGCCAAGCAAGCCATCGTGAAGCAAGACCGTTGTTTTCTGGTCGAGGGCTATACGGACGTCATCTCCATGCACCAGTCGGGAGTAGAGAATGTGGTGGCCTCTTCGGGAACCGCGCTTACTCCCGGACAAATCCGCATGATTCATCGCTTCACCAACAACATGACCATCCTTTACGATGGCGACGAAGCAGGCATACATGCCTCCCTGCGAGGCATAGACATGCTGCTCGAAGAAGGCATGAACATCAAAGTCTGCCTGCTGCCCGATGGCGAAGACCCCGACTCGTTTGCCCGCAAGCACAATGCGACAGAGTTTCAGGCTTTCATACAAGAAAACGAAACTGACTTTATCCGCTTCAAGACCAATCTGTTGTTGGGAAGCGCAGGGACAGACCCCATCAAGCGTGCCGAACTCATAGGAAGCCTTGTGCAAAGCATCTCCATCATCCCCGAGGCCATTGTGCGCGATGTCTACATCAAGGAATGTGCCCAACTGCTGCATGTGGAGGACAAACTCTTGGTTTCTGAAGTTGCCAAACGGCGCGAAAAGCAGGCCGAACAACAAGCGGAGCGTGCCGAACGCGAACGGCGGGCAGCCAATGCCGCAAGAGAAAATGCAGAGGCAGGCAGCAACGGCAATAATGCCGATATGCCTCCTTCCGAATCGGCTTCGCAGCAGGGAAGTGATTATCCTCCCGAAAACGTTCCGCCTTCCGATTTTCCCGGTGTGGCTCCACCTCCTTTTTCGCAGCAAGAAGAAGCGTACGTATCTTTCATTCCGCAGGAAGGAAAAGAAGGACAGGAGTTTTATAAGTACGAACGGTTGATTCTCCAAATGGTGGTGCGCTATGGAGAGAGAGTGATGTGCAATGTCAGCAATGAAGAGGGGCAGGAAGTCCCCATCACCGTAATCGAATACATCGTCAACGACCTGAAAGAAGACGATCTTGCCTTTCACAATCCGCTTCATCGGCAGCTGTTGGCAGAAGCGGCCGCCCACATCCACAGCGAAGGATTCATAGCCGAACGGTACTTCATGTCGCATCCCGACCCCACTATCAGCAAACTGAGCGTGGAGCTTATCGGCAATCGCTATCAGCTAAGCAAATACCACTCGAAAAGCCAGAAGATTGTAACGGACGAAGAACGCCTCTACGAATTGGTTCCTTTGCTGATGGTAAACTTCAAATATGCCATCGTCAGCGAGGAACTGAAGCACATCATGCTTGCGCTGCAAGACCCTGCCGTCATCAAGGACGAAGCACGTTGCGACAGCACCATGAAGCGCTACAACGAATTGCGCGAAGTGAAAAGCCTCATGGCCAAACGATTGGGAGACAGAGTCGTGATAAGTTTCTGATATAAAAAAAGGAGAGAGCGATAACCCTCAAACCTCAGCCTTTAAACGCATTAGGCGCAAACAATGCGAATGAAACGAGATTCTCCATCCCATATCGCATTGCCTGCGCCTAAAAAGTATTATAAAAAAATCGGCTTATTCTACTACACAGATAGCCACCCGATTTTCTTCAACTACCGAGAAAGGCTGCACCTTATCTCCCTTGAAGTCTACTGAAATTCTGTCGGTTGCAATGCCTGCTGCTTTCAAAGCTTTCTCCACTGTCAAAGCGCGGGCCTTTGATAAACGCTGGTTAATATTGGCATTACCCGTAGCAGCATCGGCATATCCACAGACAACAACTTTTGTTTCCGGATTCTCTTTCAAGAATGCCACCAGATTGTTTATCTTCATTTCTTCGGAAGAACGTATGGAGGAAGAATTAATATTGAAGAAGATGTTTTCTGTCAGAGTTTGCGGTTTCACCACCTTTTCTTCCTTCTTCTCTTCTACCGGAACAACCACCTGAACCGGCTCTTGCTTCACAACCACCGGTGTCGGCTCTGCAACCGGTTCCTGTACCGGAGCGACAGCTTTCTTCTGACTGCTCTTTCCGAACTTAAACGTCAGACCGGCCAAAGCATTGAATTGCCAGTCGGGATTACCGGCTTTCTTTGAATTAAATTTGTCCGAAAGGGCGTTGGCATTCACTTCAACGTTGAAAGCCACATTATTACTCAGCCGCAAGTTAGCACCCAAGCCACCGCGACCGGCCACAAACATTTTCGTTCCTGTCCAAAGATTTCCCAAAGTACGTCCTGTAGCAGCCAAAGCTACAGCATCATCATTGTTGTAGGCTCCGTTGAGGCCTGCACCCAAAAACATATAAGCATTAAAGAAGCGCTTAGAATTAAATCCGCTGAACAAGTTGCTCAAGTCGAGCGTAGCATCCACATTTCCTTGCAAGAAGTTATATTTATAAGTTGTAGTAGGATTTACCCATCCGCCTTTAGCCTGCCAACCACTGGCTCCGACACGTACTCCCCACAAAGGAGAAAAACGATAACCAAGCGAAAGAGCTGCAGCTGGAGAAATCAAGTTCTTGAATTTAGCTTCACCCACAGTGTGTGCGGCACCGCCTTGCACCTGCATGTACCAATGCGGTTTGAAAATGTTATTGTTTTCTTTTGTTTGGTTGAATGTTTGAGCGTTAACTTGCTCAGAAACTGTCATGGCAGCTATTGCCACGGCAGCAAATAGAAAAAATCTCTTAACCTTCATAATTGTCTTAATTTGGAAATAGTAAAATTATATTCTAATAACACTTACCATCACCAAAAAGTTGTAGAAAAGAGAAAGAAAAGTTGAATAAAAGAGATAAAAAGTTCCTTTTACGAGTTATTCCGAATTAAATTCATAAACTCTTCACGAGTTTTAGCCTGATTGAAGGCTCCGGTAAAATCGGAAGTGGTGGTAATGGAATTCTGCTTCTCAACACCACGCATCTGCATACACATGTGCTTGGCCTCTACTACTACCATTACGCCCAGTGGATTAAGAGTATCCTGAATACATTCCTTGATTTGCAGCGTCATGCGTTCCTGCACCTGCAAGCGATGAGAAAAGATGTCTACCACACGGGCTATCTTGCTCAGCCCCGTAATGTAGCCGTTAGGAATATATGCCACATGCGCCCTGCCATAAAATGGAAGCATGTGATGCTCGCAAAGCGAGAAGAAATCAATGTCTTTCACAATAACCATCTGACTGTACTCTTCCTGAAACTTGGCCGAACGGAGTACTTCATGCGGATCCATATAATACCCTTTCGTCAACGACAGCATGGCTTTTGCCACACGTTCGGGTGTTTTCTGCAAACCTTCACGCTCGGCATCTTCGCCCAACAAGGTGAGGATGCGATGATAATGTTCCTTCAGCTCGTCCAATGAAGGAGATACGATTTCTTCTTTTCCTAACATGATTCTTTTTTTATAGAGGAATGTTTATCTGCTCTCTTACAATCGATACTTCTTTAAACACACCGGTAGCACGCAACCGACGCATCATGGCATCTGCCTCTTCAATGCTGCGGTAGTCTCCTGCACGGCACAACCAACGGGGAGGATTGAAAGAAGTATATACCGTAAGGTCTGGGAAATATTCTTTGATGCGGGCAGCTACCGCATAAGCCTCGTTCTTGGCCTGACGGGTATTGTTACCGGCATAAACTTGTATGCGATAGCCCGAACTCTTAATCATTCTCTGTTCGTCCGTACTGACAGTGGGAATAGCCTCCATACCTATCAAAGCCGCAATACGGGCATCTTGATGAATGGTCACCTTGCCTTGTCCCGGCACATTGCGCTCCAAGCTTTTCACAATATTATTCTGCGCAATAGAAAAGGTTGCAAAAACAAAACATACAATCAAAAGCAAACCAGACTTCTTCATAACAGTTGATTAAATGATAATTATAAATAACGCAGCCAATGGCCTATCGTTGGCTCGAATTGGGCGGATTTCACGGATTGAATAAAAAACTCAGATAACCCGTGAAATCCGCACCAGAACATTATATCATAATGCAAAAGTTTTTTTACTTGAAAGCATCGATAATGCCCTTGAAGTCAGCAACACTCAAGGCAGCACCGCCAATCAAACCACCGTCTACATCCGGATTGGCAAACAACTCCTTCGCATTAGAAGGCTTGCAACTGCCGCCATAAAGAATAGAACAATTTTCCGCTATTTCCTTACCGTACTTCGCAGCCACTGCCGAACGGATGAAAGCATGGATTTCCTGAGCCTGAGCCGGAGTGGCAGTCTTACCGGTACCGATAGCCCAAACCGGTTCGTATGCCAAAACAATCTTAGAGAAATCTTCGGCAGGCAGAGAGAAAACGGAAGCCAATTGCGAAGCCACAACCTCATTCTGTTTGTCGGCTTCGCGCTCTTCCAACACCTCGCCGATACAGAATATCGGAGTCAAGCCGTTGGCCAAAGCCAGTTTTACCTTTTCTTCGAGGATGGCAACAGTTTCGCCATAGTATGCACGACGTTCCGAGTGTCCCAAAATCACATACTTTGCTCCGGTAGAAGCAACCATAGAGGCAGAAACCTCACCCGTATATGCACCCGATGCCTTGTCTGCACAGTTTTCTGCACCTACACTGATTTTGGCGGCGTCTACCAAAGGAGTAACAGACGCCAAATGAATAAATGGAGTACAAATGATTACATCACAATTGGGCTTTTCATTAGCCAATGCTTCATTCAGTTCTTTTGCAAGAGCAACACCCTCTTGAAGGGTTTTGTTCATTTTCCAGTTTCCTGCAACAATGTTTTTTCTCATCTTGTTTATTTATTAAAAGGGTTAATATATTTCTTGTTTGAATTACTATTTATGATTTAAAGAGTTGCCGGATGAATCGGCATTTATATTACCTTTTCTCATTCTTTTTCTTTCCCGTCGCTTCACAACCAAGATATCAAGACCGATCACCATCAGCAAAGGGATGATGAACCACAACAACACATAGCCTATGGTGCGTACATCGCTTTCCTGTTTCTGTTCCCCTAAAGGGAGGTTCTCCAAACGGTCGGTCAGAACATATTCATCCGGCAGATAGTCGTCGGCCCATTTGTTCAATACCGTTCCATCTTTTATCAGCAACAACCCCGGATTGGAACGGATAATGGTTTTCAATGTAATGTCGTCCATCTGACAGAACGGGTATTCCGCTCCGGTTTTATCACGCCACACATCTATCTCATCCGCCGGCGAAGAAGTCAGGGCATAGAAGCCGTAACCATGCTCCACACTGTAATCATATATCTCGTTGATAAGGTCGATATTGCTATCATCAGCTTCTTCTATGCGATGTGCAATCAGCAAGAACGTATATCCTTTATCGGACAAGACACTGTCTGTTATATCTTCCCATGTATCCAGACTTGTCATCGAAAAGTCATGAATGGAAGGCTCATATCCTTTCTCTTTCAGTATGGTGCGCGCCTTTATAAAAGTCCACGTACTATCAGGATAATCCTCCAATGTAAACTCCCGACGTTCGCCATTCTTTTCTAAAACGAACCGACTCTCAAAGACGCTTGGTTTGGCTCCTTCCGGAATCTCCATGCCTGTCCTGATATTCTTTCCGATCTTATAAGGACGAAAATCCAGTATCGGCAAGTTCTGCAAACAATAAAAAGATAAGAAAAACACAAACAGAAACGTATACATGGAAATCATCCACTCTATCTTGGGAGTGATAAAACGTACCTGCAGCTCCTGCCATTTGAATACCGAGATTGCCGCCATCAATAGCACTGCATTCTTAACGAAAGTCTGCCAATTGGTCAAAACCCAAGCATCACCGAAACATCCGCAATCAGAAACCGGATTAGTCAAGGCCAGATAGAATGTCAAGGGGGTAGCTACAAGCATGAACAGCAATACCAAGGCGGCTGCCATCTTACGCCGTATGCCCAAAAGTAAGAAAACACCGATGCCGAATTCCATAGCAGGCAATACTATTCCCATCAGCAAGGAGAACCCGGGCGAAATCCAAGAAGTCATGCCGAAAGCAGCCAGATAGTCCTCAATCTTATAGTAGAAACCTAATGGGTCGACCGCTTTTACAAAACCGGAAAATACAAACAAGGCTCCAAGCAGCAAACGGCAGAAGTTAACCCATATCTTCTCGACAATATGTGTCTTGTCAATCTCCAAATTCAATCTTAATTAAGCCGAAGACGGAATAGTTAATCATATCCATATAGTTGGCGTCAATCCCTTCTGAAACCAAAGTTTGCCCGGAAAGGCTCTCAATTTGCTTGGTTCGTCCAATCTTCATTAAAATCAAATCGGTGTACGAGCTAATACGCATACTACGCCACGCTTCATCATAATCATGATTTTTGGCAAGCATCAAATCCAATGACCTTCCGGCATATTTATCATACAATACCAAAGCCTCCTCATTCGTTATGTCAGCCTTTTCGGCATAGCCCAATTCCAATTGTATCAAGCCGATTATTCCATAGTTGACGATGGCAATGAACTCTGCACGGATATCTTCGTCAATCAGAGTGACCCCTTTTGTTTCAATGCTTCTAATGCGATTGGCTTTAATGAATATCTGATCTGTCACAGAAGAGGGACGGAGAATACGCCACGCCGGACCATAATCATGAAGTTTCTTAGAGAACAAATCACGACACACCGCTATGACATGTTCAAATTGTTGCTTGGTTTCTTTCATTTTCTAATCTTCGCATTTTGTGGCAAAGGTAGGAATAATTAAAGAAAAAAGAAAGAAAGGCATATCAAAAGTAGGAGAGCTCGCATTAAAAAGGAAGCACGGATTTCACGAATTGACACGGCTTCTATGATCCAAAAACCGTGAAATTCGTATAACCCGTGCTTAAAAAAAGTGAGGAAATGCCTCAACACCCCCCTCACTTCATTTTTATAGAGATTGTTTACGTTTTATGAGCAGCGCAAAACCTGTCCCGGACGCAAAACGGTTCTACGCGTAATTCTATTGAGTTTGCACAACTTATCAATGGTTGTACCCTGACGGGCCGCAATTCGTCCCAAAGTATCGCCCTTCTTCACTTTATAGAACAAACCTTCACCGGCAGCCATTTGGCGTGCAGTGCTCGGAGTGCCCTTTGTCTTGTGGAATGTATATGAATCCGCAACGATATCTTGTTTTTCAAAATCAAACAGCAGAGCAGGGTCGATAGGAATTCCGAGGAAACGGGTCTCGAAGTGAAGATGCGAACCGGTGGAACGACCGGTATTACCACCCAAAGCTATCGGCTCTCCGGCCTTTACCAATTGATTCTCATCTACCATTTGTTTGGATAAATGACCGTAAACGGTTTCCAACCCATTATCATGACGAAGCACAATATATTTGCCATAGCCACGACGACCTTGATTCTTGACGATACGCACCTTGCCATCAAAAGCAGCCCGAATGGTATCTCCCACGTAAACCTTGATATCCAAGCCATAGTGCATTCTCCGCCTTCTGGGACGATAACCGAATATATCCGTTATGCGGGTATTGGTGGTAGGCATACAAAAACCGGTCAAATCAAATGTATAGCTTTCCGGCACGATAGCATCGCCATAGGCCTGCACACGTTCATTGTTCCAGTCGGAATATAAATCCAAACCGGGATATAGTGATTGTTCTGCACGTATCTGTTTTTGCAGGGACAATGAATCTACACTTTTTAATTTTCTGTCGATGGGAGCCTGACGTGCAATGAGGTCCTGAGAGAAAGAGTTCAGACTGACCATTGCTGCCGCTGCTAATAATGTCGTTTTAATCCAATTAAAATCCATTCGTTCCGTCATTCTTTTTGATATTTACTACACACGTTTTTCGGCTAACCAAAGGTCAGTAGCTTTACGTAAATATCCAGATTGATTAAAAAATTCTCCCAAAGGTAAGATTTTCTCCGAAAAACGAGCTGAGACATTAAGTATTTTTTTCAGAAGAAGGTAGTAAAGGGAAACCAAAACTTGTCTTAAACCTTTATAAATAGGAAAGTTAGAAGAAAACATGTTTTACAGCATAATAACGCAAGCAAAACGAATATTTAGTCATTTCTCAACTGATAGCCGCCCAATTAACATTCGTTTTTCTCAAGGCTTTCAACTGCTGCCACAATATTTCATTCTCAGGAAGCACTCCATTAGGGTCGGTATCCACCACACTCTGCGCCACTTCGCGAACATATTGCAACAATTGTCCGTCACGGACTATATCGGCAATTTTCAGATCAAATGCGACACCACTTTGCTGAGTACCTTCCAAATCGCCCGGCCCACGCAACTTCAAGTCCGCCTCCGCTATCTCAAAACCGTCATTGGTGCGTACCATGATTTCCAAACGTTTCCGCGTGTCTTCGGCCAATTTATATCCTGTCACCAAAATACAATAAGACTGCTCGGCTCCCCGCCCTACACGACCCCGAAGCTGATGAAGCTGAGACAATCCGAAACGCTCGGCATTTTCGATAATCATCACCGAAGCATTCGGTACGTTCACACCTACTTCTATCACCGTAGTAGCCACCATTATCTGTGCTGCACCGGACACAAACAGTTGCATCTGCGCATCTTTCTCGGATGCTTTCATCTTACCATGCACCTTGCAGACTTTACACTCAGAAAATTCTTCCCGAATATGCAGATAGCCTTCTTCGAGATTCTTCAAATCGATTTTCTCGCTTTCCTCTATCAATGGATAAACGATATAGACCTGCCGCCCCTCGGCTATCTGCTTGTGTATGGACTGATACAAGCTCATTCTGCGATTGTCAAACTGATGGAGGGTGACGATGGGCTTGCGTCCCGGAGGCAACTCGTCTATGACAGACACATCCAAATCGCCATACAATGTCATGGCCAATGTACGAGGAATCGGGGTTGCCGTCATAACCAACACATGAGGAGGTTGTACGTTTTTAGTCCACAGTCGTGCACGCTGGACAACACCGAAGCGATGCTGCTCATCAATCACCACCAAACCGAGAGAGGCAAAATTTACCGTATCCTCAATGACGGCATGCGTACCTACCAGTATGTGTATGTCTCTCGTCAACAAACCGGAAAGGATTGCTTCACGTCGTTTCCCTTTAATGGAGCCGGTTAATAGCTCCACACGGGTACCCATTCCGTACAGCAACTCACGGATGGTTTCATAGTGTTGGTTCGCCAAGATTTCGGTAGGAGCCATCATACATGCCTGATAGCCGTTATCAAGCGCTATCAGCATGCTCATCAGAGCAACCAGTGTTTTTCCACTGCCCACATCTCCTTGCAGCAGCCGGTTCATCTGCTTGCCGGAGCCCACGTCTCTGCGGATTTCTTTCAGAACTCTTTTTTGCGCATTGGTCAGTTCAAAAGGCAGATTCCGGGAATAGAATGTGTTGAAAATCTCTCCCACCTTTTCAAAAACATAACCGCGATACTTTCGTTGCCGGTCTTTTGCATATCGCAGTATATTCAACTGTACATAAAACAGTTCTTCAAATTTCAGGCGATATTGTGCCTTACGCAACAATTCCGGATTAGAGGGGAAATGAATGTTAATCAAGGCTTCCGTCAGTGGCATCAGATGATGTCGGGCAAGGATAGAAGGCGAAAGCGTCTCCGGCAACGGGTCTTGTAACTGCTGCACCACGGCGTTCATCATTTTCTCAATGGCATGCGAATTGAGAAAACTCCGTTTCATTTTTTCTGTCGTATTATAATAAGGTTGCAACCCCATGGAGGATAATTTTAAATCCGAGGCCGGATCTATGTCAGGATGCGCAATGTTTATTCTGCCATTGAATAAGGTCGGCTTACCGAACACGATATACTCCTGATGTACCTTATATTTTCCAATCAAGTATTTGATGCCTTGAAACCAGACCAAATCCACCACTCCCGTATCATCCGAGAAGTGAGCAATCAGTCTGCGCTGACGGCCTTCACCCACTGTCTCAAAACTCAAGATTTCTCCTTTCAACTGAATATAAGGCATTGCCCCGTCAATTTCCCGGATGGAGTAAATGCGACTGCGGTCTACATATTTATAAGGAAAATAATACAAGAGGTCGTGCAGTGAATAAATGCCCAATTCTTTATTGAGCACCGCAGCACGTTGCGGCCCTACACCCGGCAAATATTTTATGTCACGCGTGACTAAATCGAACATGATTCCGTAAGGACTGTGGCTATTTTCAAATCAAATGGAGTGGTTATCTTGATATTTTCCTTGTTACCTTCGGTCAAGAAAACAGATTCCCCCAACGCTTCCACCACAGAAGCATCATCTGTGAAGAGGGAAGTATATGCTTGCCCATATGCTTTTTTCAGCAATTCCGCATCAAACACCTGAGGTGTCTGGACAAGTCTATAATCATCCCGATTGACCGTTACACTGCCATCTCCGGTCAGGCGGCGTACTGTTTCCACTACCTCTATCACCGGCACGACTGCTTTTTTTTCCGCAGCCAGTTTATAGCAACGGGCAATAACCTCCGGCGAAACAAACGGACGCACTCCATCGTGCACTCCGACCAAAGCCGGTGTTTTCACCAAAGCCAACCCGTTCTTCACAGAATGGAAGCGGGTTTCTCCACCATCCGCAATGACATGGGGCAATGAAAAGCGGCACTCCCTGCACAACTGTCTCCAATAGTCTTGCTGACTGTGAGGAAGCACCAATATTATTTGTATCTCCGAATCACTGTCATAAAAGGCTTCCATTGTGCGCATCAAAACCGCTTTACCCCCTACCGGGATAAACTGTTTGGGGAGTTCGCCTCCCATACGCAAGCCTTTGCCGCCGGCTACTATCAGAGCATACCGTGTCATAAATCACCGAACGCACATTGCTTCTTTCAATTCCTCTACCTTCTCTTTTCCTTTCAGCAATTCCACGATGGCCAATGCAAATTCCATAGCGGCTCCCGGCCCTTTTCCCGTGATGATGTTGCCGTCTCTTTCCACCGGAGCGCCGGTGCAATCAGCCCCTTCGAGATACTGTTCGAATCCGGGATAACAAGTAGCCTTTTTACCTTTCAACAATCCCAGCTTGCCCAGCACCATAGGAGCAGCGCAAATGGCGGCTATCGGTTTTTGCTCCTCGGCAAAACGCAAAATAAGCTTACGCAGTTCGTCGCATTTCTCCAACGTTGCGGCACCCGGCATACCACCCGGCAGCAATACAAGTTCCGCATCGAAAAAGTCGCAATTCACCACATTCTTATCGCATAAGACAGGAATATCATGTGCTCCCGTCACTATTTCGTCGGGGGTAACGGTCACCATTTCCACATTCAGTCCGGCACGCCTCATCACATCCACAGATGTAAAAGCTTCGGTCTCCTCAAATCCGTCGGCAAAAAAAACATACACTGTACCCATAATTGTTTCTCCTTATCTATTTCAGGTTAAAATAATACGTTATCGTCCCTACTTGATTGTTCAACCCGCTCACTGCATTGAAACGAGCCTTTTTGGCCGCATCTTCCGCCGCCTTACGCAACGCGGGATTCACGGTATTTGTCTGGCGATTGATGCCGGTAGCTATTACATATCCGGCGGGATTCACGGTAATTGTTACAACCACCCTACCCTCGTCTTGCACGTTATATACCGGCCGAGGCAATCCTCCTTCACCGATGGAACGTCCGCCGAGGCTGAATGTTCCGTAACCTCCCGTACCGGAAGTTGCACCGGTAGGAGCATTTCCTTCAGGGCTACCCTGAAGCCCCTCACCTTTTGTATCTCCTTTACTGTCCATCCGGGCTCCTTTACCGAAAGCACCGGCCACACGCCGGCGTGCAGCCTCTTCCGCTTCCTTACGCTCTCTTTCGGCTTTGGCCTCCGCCATTTTGCGAGCGTCTTCCGCTTTCTCGGCTTCTGTCTTTTCAGGCTTTTTCACTTCTTTCGGTTTCTTCACTTCTGCCTTGGGCTTCAGCGCAACGGTTTCTTCCGCTTCCTGCGTAATGATGTCCTGTTCCTCCGTTTCCTGCACTTGTGCGGCAGGTTCTTCCGGCATAACGTCTACTTTCACCAAAGAGGGGTCGGCAGCCCCAAGCGCATCGGACACCTCTCCCAACATGACAGGCACTCCTCCCTCTTCCATCGGTTCAGGCAACGCAAATCCCACCAGTATCAAAAGGGCAATGATGGCCGCATGCACCAAAAGCGCACCCGCCACACCAATATATTTTCCTTTTTTTTTCTGATCCAACATAGGATATCTGCGTTTGAAGTAAACGACTAAAAACTATTTTCCTTCGGGTGGACGCGTTGCCAGCACCATCTTGAATTTGTTCTCGTTTGCGATGTTCAGCACTTTCACTATTTCCCTGTAAGGTACTGTTTCATCGGCATACAAAGCAATGTACATTTCAGGCTCTCTCTCTGCGCACGATTGCAGAAAAGGCGTCAATTCCTCCAATGTCAATTGTTGCTCCCTGTCATTGCCGAAAGCGGCATAATAGTTCAGGTCGGCATCGATGATGACCCTTGTCAGAGGCTTGGCGGATGTCTGTTGCTTTCCTTGCGGCAACAACACCTTGATGGCATTGGGCGACACCATGGTAGATGTTATCATAAAGAAAATCAACAGCAGAAAAATCAAGTCCGTCATGGACGCCATGCTGAAAGAGGGTGATATTTTAGCTCTACGTTTTAACACTTTATGAATTGCTAATTATAAAATTTTCAACTACGAATCATCAATGCGCCGGTTCGTTCAGCAAATCCATGAACGCCATTGTCTTGGCTTCCATCTTATTGACCACGCCATCTACCAGCGTCACCAGATAGTTGTAGGAGAACATGGCTATGATGCCGACAATCAAACCGCCCACGGTGGTAATCATCGCTTCATAGATGCCGCCCGAAAGCATTGTGATGTCGATGTTGTTTCCGGCGTTTGCCATCTGCCAAAAAGCTCTCACCATACCGGTCACCGTGCCAAGAAAACCTATCATGGGCGCACCTCCGGAGATGGTTGCCATGATGGTCATTCCTTTCTCCAATTTGGCGACTTCAATGTTTCCCACATTTTCAATGGCGGCCTGCACATCGTTCACCGGACGCCCCAGACGACTGATTCCTTTTTCAATCATACGGGCAGAGGGTGTATTCACACTGCGGCAATAGGCAATGGCCGCTTTCAGTTCTCCACCCAGAATATAATCCTTTATCTTATCCATGAACAAGGGGGCTTCTTTTCCCGCCTTCCGGATAACATAATTACGTTCGAACAAGATATAGAAACAAAGCAAAGACATCAGGCCTAACACAATCATAATCCAACCGCCCTTGATGGCCATGCTCCATAAGTTCATCTCATCGGAAGCGTTTACTTGGGTCAATACCGGATTGGCACCTGCGATGGAATCGGTCAGTGCCGGGGCCGCTTGGGCCAATAACAACATTATATTCATCAGCGAAGACAGTTTTTATATTCCTGAATAGTACGTTCCAGTCCCAGATACAGCGCATCGCTAATCAGCGCATGGCCGATAGACACTTCGTCCAACCACGGAATGTTTTGATAAAAATAATTCAGATTGACCAAACTCAAATCATGCCCGGCATTCAGGCCCAAGCCCAAACTGCGGACTACCTTGGCGGCCTCGACAAAAGGGGCTACCGCCGCTTCCCGATTCTGAGGATATGCCTTCGCATAAGGTTCCGTATAGAGCTCCACGCGATCGGCACCCGCTTTGGCCGCATATTCTATCATTTCGGTTTCAGTAGAAACAAAAACGGAAGTACGGATGCCGGCATTGTTGAATTTATCCAATACTTCGTTCAAGAAATCGAAATTGCTTTTAGTATCCCAGCCGGCATTCGAGGTTATTTGTCCGGGGCTGTCGGGCACCAAAGTGACCTGATGCGGTTTCACCTTCAAAACCAAGTCTATAAATTCGGGAGCGGGATATCCTTCTATGTTAAATTCCGTATGCAACAGCGGACGCAAATCATATACGTCCTTATGGCGTATATGCCTCTCATCGGGGCGAGGATGCACGGTAATCCCGTCGGCTCCAAAGCTCTCGCAATCCAATGCCACTTTTACGACATTCGGGATATTTCCTCCGCGAGCATTGCGCAGCGTTGCAATTTTGTTTATATTTACACTCAACCTTGTCATAATCCGTTTCATTGTTTTGGGCAAAAGTACAAATAATCGCGATACTTCGGCTGCATTCCAAGAAAAAAATAGCATATTTGCATCCTAATCCAACCATGTTTGTTATGAAGTTTGCCATATTCGGAAATACCTATCAGGCCAAAAAATCGTTTTACGCGGAAAATCTCTTCCGGTTGCTCAAGCAGCACGATGCACAACTTTGCATTTGCCGTGAGTTTCATCATTTCCTGACCGCCGACTTAAATCTAAACATTCCGGCGGCAGAATTGTTTGACGGTGACAACTTTTTTGCCGACATGGTCATAAGCCTCGGCGGTGACGGCACTTTTCTGAAAGCCGCAAGCCGTGTGGGGAAAAAAGATATTCCTATTCTCGGCATCAACACCGGCCGTCTGGGTTTTCTGGCAGATATCTCACCGGAAGAGATGGAGGTTACTTTCGACGAGATTTACAATAATCACTATAAAGTGGAAGAACGAAGCGTCCTGCAACTAAGGTGCAACGACGAGCATTTGATGAAGTCGCCCTATGCGCTCAACGAGATAGCGGTACTGAAGCGAGACAGCTCCTCCATGATTACCATCCATACTGCCATCAACGGCGCACCGCTTACCACCTATCAGGCCGACGGATTGATAATTGCCACCCCTACCGGCTCTACGGCCTATTCACTTAGCGTAGGTGGTCCGCTTATCGTTCCTCACAGCAAGACAATCGCCATTACGCCTGTTGCCCCTCACAGCCTTAACGTCCGCCCCATCGTCATCTGCGACGATTGGGAGGTTACACTCGATGTAGAAAGCCGCAGCCACAATTTTCTGGTTGCCATCGACGGACGCAGCGAATCGTGCAAGGAGACCACCCGCCTGCATATCTCACGAGCCGATTACAGCATCAAGGTTGTCAAACGGTTCAATCATGTCTTTTTTGACACGTTGCGCAACAAAATGATGTGGGGGGCAGACGTCAGATAGCCCGTTTCGTCCCCTCCTAATTCATTGCCCTGAACGGCAAGGTTCATACTCGTGTCCTTTCGCCCCTGACAACATAAAAACAGGAAGGCGTACCCACTCCAAGAGTCAGTGTAAATAAAAATCACGAAAATTACATCAAAAGGATTAAGAAAAGTAACAACATTATTACCTGTGTTCGGGATAGGCGGTTGCTTTTGCTAAAGATGAGGGGTTGCATCCTATCGGAGGGATATCTCCTGAACATGTCGGTTTACGGCGGTTTGGCAGAAGAGAGCCTTTTACGCCGACCGCCCTCCCCCCCCCTGTTCGACAGCTGTAAGCCTTTGTCGTGACAGAGGCAAGTGTTCAAGCCGACAGACACTTGTGTTTGACGTGACAGACACAAGTGTTTGAGCCGTCAGAGGCAAGTGTCTGACAGGGCAGGGGCAAACGACTGATAATCAATTAGCATTGACTTTAAAATACAGGCCGACGGGTGAGGTTATTGACCTGTTTCTTATCCCGAACCCAGGTATTATTAATCTCTTCAGAAGTTCTCTTCCCGGAAAACCTGAAAAAGAAGAATCTTTTTCCATTTGGATAAACAAGAAAAGTTTCGGACAAAGAGCAAAGGTGCAACCCTGCACTCTTGTCCTTGCCGAAGCGTGAGCTTACGCTTGTACAAGTGAGAGCCAACGCTTGTACAAGCGTAAATCGCTTATAATCAGCAACTGTTTTTAATTGAAGAGAAGAAGACTTTCAGTCATCCCCGTTGGCAACTTCCCCCTCTTCTGTTTTTACTTTCCTTCAGGTGTGGGATTACCTCTTCTAAGGTGCGGGATTACGTCTCGCAAAGTGTGGGGACAGCCCCTCTAAAGTGCGGGAGTACGTCTCGTAAAGTGTGGGATTGTCCCCTCTAAAGTGTGGGCTTAGACTTACTCAGGTGTGGGCTTGCGCCTGCATACGTGTAAAAAGCCAAACCTCTTTGCATTACAAATAAGAAAGGATTTATCCGCCGGCTTTTCCGGACTGTTCCCTTTCAACGTAGAGAAAGAACGGAAAAACAGGAAGCGCATCATGGAATGTGCGTATAAAAAACACGGGAAGCGGTTTTCAACACCCGCTTCCCGTGGAATATAGTTTATCAGACACTTCTCAATCAAAGAGCGCCTACTTCCTTCAAAGCCTCGTTTGTTTTGTGAACAGCGGCTGCGCTGGCAGCGAATTTTGCTTTCTCATCGGCAGTCAGTTCCAGCTCCACAATCTTCTCGATACCGTTCTTACCCAAGATAACGGGAACACCGATGCAGATGTCTGATTCGCCGTATTCTCCTTCCAGATATACAGAGCATGGAATCATCTTCTTTTGGTTGTGAATGATAGACTCAACCACGTAAGCGCCGGCCGCACCCGGAGCATACCATGCAGAGGTGCCCAGCAATTTGGTCAACGTTGCACCGCCCACCATAGTGGCGGCAACCACTTCGTTCAGTTTCTCTTCGCTCAGCAAAGTACTTACAGGCTGACCTTTGTAAGTAGCCAGACGAGCCAACGGAATCATGGTCGTGTCACCGTGACCGCCGATAACCATGCCTTCTACTTCGTTGGCATTGCAGCCCAAAGCCTGAGACAAGAAATACTTGAAACGAGAGCTGTCCAAAGCACCACCCATACCGATGATACGGTTCTTCGGCAAGCCCAGAGATTTCAATGACAAATAAGTCATCGTGTCCATCGGATTGGAAATAACCACAAATATAGCGTTCGGAGAATATTTCAGGATGCTTTGTGCAACCGACTTAACGATACCGGCATTTACTCCGATCAATTCTTCACGGGTCATACCCGGTTTACGAGGAATACCGGAAGTAATAACCACTACATCGGAACCGGCAGTCTTCTCATAATCGTTGGTACAGCCTACAACAGTGGTGTCGAAGCCCAGCAGTTGAGCAGTCTGCATCATATCCATTGCCTTACCCTCTGAAACGCCTTCTTTCACGTCCAGCATTACCACTTCGTCGGCCACTTCATTAAAGGCCAATACATTAGCGCATGTAGCACCTACGTTACCTGCACCCACTACGGTTACTTTTGACATAATTTCTAAAGTTTTTGTTTATAAGTATGCTTTAATTTTAAAGATACCACAAAAGTACAACGACATTCCTGATTAAAGAAATTTTTCCGCAATAATTTTAGTTAAAAGCAATCTTATACGCACACCTTGCGCATGCACAATAAACATCAGAGTTATATTTTTCTTCTATGCCGCCCGGCATTGGATATCAAAACACAGAGCCTGCTGCAAAAGCGGCCGTAACCTCCCGCAACAAAAAAAGAGTCCGGTGCAATACCGAACTCTTTCTGAAATCAATTAATAAATTTATTGCCCAACCTTTTGAAGGAGTGAACAAAGGGCACATCCCCCATATATAATGGTTGAATTATTCAACCTTAGCCTCTTCAGCCGCAGGAGTTTCGGCAACCGGTGCTGCCGCTTCTACTGCAGGCGCTGCTTCAGCAGCAGCTTTCTTTGAACGGCGGGTACGGGTAGCTTTCTTCGTTACCTTTTCCTTAGCCATATTCTCGTTATAGTCTACAAGCTCAATGAAGCACATTTCCGCATTGTCACCCAAACGGTTGCCAGTCTTGATTATACGCGTATAGCCACCCGGACGATCAGCAATCTTCACGGAAATCTCTTTGAACAATTCTGTTACAGCATACTTATCTTGCAAGTTGCTAAATACCACACGACGGGAGTTTGTCGTATCGTCTTTAGCTTTCGTAATCAAAGGCTCAACAAACTTCTTCAACGCCTTAGCCTTTGCAACAGTCGTAGTGATTCTTTTGTGCTTAATCAAAGAACACGCCATATTAGCCAACATCGCGTTTCTATGAGAGGCAGTACGACCCAAATGATTGAATTTCTTATTATGTCTCATTTTTTATTCTTTATCTAATTTATATTTAGAAATATCAGTTCCAAACGACAGATTCAGACTTTCCAGCAAATCATCAAGCTCGGTAAGCGATTTCTTTCCGAAATTTCTGAATTTCAGCAAATCGGTCTTGTTGAATTGCACCAAATCGCCCAAAGTCTCTACGTCGGCAGCCTTCAAACAGTTGAGGGCACGAACGGAAAGATCCATATCGACAAGTTTGGTTTTCAACAACTGACGCATATGCAGAACCTCTTCATCAAATTCTTCGTTGCCATCGGCATCGTTGCTCTCCAATGTAATCTTCTCGTCAGAGAAAAGCATGAAATGATAAATCAAGATCTTTGCTGCCTCCTTCAAAGCATCTTTCGGATGAATGGAACCGTCGGTAGTAATCTCAAGTACCAGTTTCTCGTAGTCAGTCTTCTGCTCTACACGGAAGTTTTCCACCTGATACTTCACATTACGTATCGGAGTATAAATAGAATCGATAGGAATTACGTTCACATCGGTGCAATATTCGCGATTCTCGTCAGCAGGGACATAACCGCGACCTTTGTTTATCGTAATATCTATCTGCATAGTTGCTTTTGAATCTAAATGACAAATAACTAACTCAGGATTTAACACTTCAAATCCAGTCAAATACTTACCTATGTCACCTGCTTTAAATTCACTTGAATTCTCGATTGTAATACTTACCTTCTCGCTCTCGAATTCTTCAACTACTTGCTTGAATCTCACTTGTTTCAGATTCAAGATAATGTTAGTAACATCCTCTTTAACTCCCGGAACATTGGAGAACTCATGCTCCACACCTTCTATCTTGATAGTGGTGATAGCATAACCTTCCAATGAAGAAAGCAGGATGCGGCGCAGTGCATTACCAACGGTAATACCGAAACCCGGCTCCAAAGGACGGAACTCGAATTTTCCGAATTTGGAGTCCGCTTCTAACATTAATACTTTATCAGGTTTTTGAAATGCTAATATCGCCATGAAATTAATTATTATTTAGAATACAATTCTACGATCAAATGCTCTTTAATGTTTTCAGGAATGTCCGCTCTTTCAGGCACATGCAGTAACTTACCTACCTTAGAGTTATCATCCCATTCCAACCAAGGATATTTGCTGTGGTTAAAACCTGCCAAAGAATTTGCAATCACTTCCAAAGACTTGGATCTTTCGCGAACTCCAATTACCTGACCCGGTTTTACCGCATACGAAGGAATATTTACGACCTCACCGTCCACAGTAATATGTTTGTGACCCACCAACTGACGAGCTGCTGCACGAGTAGGAGCAATACCCAAACGGAATACAATATTGTCAAGACGTCCCTCCAACAATTGAAGAAGAATCTCACCGGTAATACCCTTAGCAGTTTCTGCCTTCTCAAACAAGTTACGGAATTGTTTCTCCAAAACGCCGTAAGTGTATTTGGCCTTCTGTTTCTCACGAAGTTGTACACCGTATTCAGAAGTCTTTCTCTTTCTTGAATTTCCATGCTGTCCGGGAGGATAGTTCTTCTTTGACAATACCTTATCTGCTCCAAAGATACCTTCACCGAATTTACGGGCAATTCTTGATTTTGGTCCAGTATATCTAGCCATTTCTTTTAAATATTTAATTGTTTATTCATGAACTCAATTTGTTGCAGCCGCGATTGTAGAGAGAAAGTTTACAATCCAAAAACAAAATCAAGTGTCATACTTATTAAAGGTAAATCTTAAACTCTACGTCTTTTCGGAGGACGACAACCATTATGCGGCAACGGAGTTACGTCAATAATCTCTGTAACCTCAATACCAGCACCGTGAATAGTTCTAATAGCAGATTCACGCCCATTACCCGGACCTTTCACATATGCTTTTACCTTTCTCAAACCAAGATCGTATGCAATCTTAGCGCAATCTTGAGCAGCCATCTGTGCTGCATAAGGAGTGTTCTTCTTAGAACCTCTGAAACCCATCTTTCCGGCAGAAGACCAAGAAATGATTTGCCCTTCGCTATTTGCCAGAGACACAATAATGTTGTTAAAAGATGAATGAACGTGCAATTGTCCATTAGCATCTACCTTTACATTTCTCTTTTTTGCTGCAACTGTTTTTTTTGCCATATCAACAATTATTATTTAGTAGCTTTTTTCTTATTAGCAACGGTTTTCTTTCTACCTTTGCGAGTACGAGCATTGTTTTTCGTGCTCTGGCCTCTTACAGGAAGACCGATGCGGTGGCGAATACCACGATAACAACCGATATCCATTAAACGCTTAATGTTCAATTGAACTTCAGAACGAAGGTCTCCTTCTACTTTATACTCTGCTCCAATGATCTCACGAATCTTGGCAGCCTGATCATCCGTCCAGTCTTTTACTTTCAGGTCTCTGTCAACACCTGCTTTGTCCAGAATCTTTGCTGAACTACTACGACCTATACCATACACATAGGTCAACGCAATTTCACCCCTCTTGTTTTGAGGCAAATCGACACCAACTATTCTTATAGCCATATACTAAATTATTTTTCTTGCAAAAATAATAATATTATCCTTGACGTTGTTTATACTTAGGATTTTTCTTGTTAATAACATACAAACGGCCATTACGTCTAACAATCTTACACTCTGGCGTACGTTTCTTTAAGGATGCTCTTACTTTCATATCTTAATTTATTTATATCTAAATACAATTCTTCCTTTCGATAAATCGTAAGGAGACATTTCGACTCTTACTTTATCACCCGGCAAAATCTTGATGTAATGCATCCGCATCTTACCGGAAATATGTGCTGTAATCTCATGTCCGTTTTCTAATTCAACGCGAAACATTGCATTAGACAATGCTTCAACTATAACTCCATCTTGTTCTATTGCAGATTGCTTTGCCATATTAAATTCTTAAATTGCTTTATCTCCTAATACTTCTTCGATGAACTTGAATGATGACAAAATATCAGCTTCACCCGTCCCTACAGCTACTGTATGTTCAAAGTGAGCCGCACATTTACGATCTTTAGTTCTCACCGTCCAACCATCACCCTCCATCAAGATTTGTCGGCTACCCAAAGTAATCATGGGCTCTATAGCTATGCATAAACCTTTTTTCAACATTGTTCCATAGCCACGCTTTCCATAATTAGGAACTTGAGGATCTTCATGCATTTCTTTTCCAATCCCATGTCCTACAAATTCACGCACTACTCCATAAGAATTAGATTCACAATACTGCTGTATCGCATATCCGATATCACCTAAGCGCTTGCCTTGAACAGCATTCTGTATCCCTATGTATAATGCTTCTTTAGTAACCTTCAGTAACTTGCGTATTTCCTCATCAACTTCACCAACACAAAACGTATAGGCTGAATCACCACAGAATCCGTTCATGTAAGTACCGCAATCAATAGATACAATATCACCATCTTTCAGTACTACATCTCCCGGAACACCATGTACCACCTGCTCATTCACAGAGGTACAAATTGAAGCAGGAAAAGGATCACCATATTGGTTAGGAAAACCTTTAAAAGTAGGCACAGCACCATTATCTCTAATGAACTCTTCTGCTACTTTATCCAACTCCTTAGTTGTTATTCCCGGTCTTATAATCTTAGCTATCTCAGCCAACGTTTTTCCAACAAGCAGATTACTCTTGCGGAGTAACTCTATTTCATCTTCTGTCTTAAGAAATATCATTTCTCAAAAAGATTAATATGCAGCTACATTACCACTACGCCCTTTAATACGCCCGGACTTCAACAAACCATCATAGTGTCTCATCAACAAATGGCTTTCAACTTGCTGAAGAGTATCAAGTACCACACCAACAAGGATTAACAAAGACGTACCGCCAAAGAATTGAGCGAACTCGGCCTTCACACCGAACACACCGGCAAACGCAGGCATAATAGCAACCAAAGCTAAGAAGAAAGAACCAGGCAGAGTGATACGAGACATAATAACGTCAATATACTCTGCAGTCTGCTTTCCAGGCTTGATACCCGGAATAAAACCGTTGTTTCTCTTCATGTCCTCAGCCATTTGAGTCGGATTAATTGTAATCGCAGTATAGAAATACGTAAATAGTATAATCAATACAGCAAAAATCAAATTATACCAAAAGCTTGTATGATCAGTCAATGCACGTACAAAACCACTCACATCATTAACATTTGAGAAGCCCACGAGTGTAATAGGAATAAACATGATAGCCTGAGCAAAGATAATAGGCATCACGTTAGCAGCATTCACTTTCAAAGGAATGTATTGTCTGGCACCACCATACTGTTTATTACCTACTATCTTCTTCGCATATTGAACAGGAATTTTTCTTGTTCCCTGCACTAAAAGAATAGCAAATGCAATAACGAACAGCAGAACGACAAGCTCAATCAAAAACATTACCAGACCACCCGTTTTATCTGTCATTCGAGAAACCAATTCCTGGAACAAAGACTGCGGCAAACGAGCAATGATACCGATCATAATAATGAGCGAAATACCATTACCGATTCCTTTATCAGTAATTCTCTCACCAAGCCACAAAATAAACATACTCCCTGCCGCCAAAATGATGGTAGAAGTAAACATAAACAGAGTCCAATCTAATGAAGCATTTAAGGAAGGACCAGCCTGCATTTTAAGATTGAGCAAATAAGAAGGAGCCTGAACCAAAAGGATAAGAATCGTCAAATAACGAGTGTATTGATTCATTTTTCTCCTACCACTCTCGCCCTCACGCTGCAGCTTTTGGAAATACGGAACCGCAATACCCAACAACTGAATAACAATAGAGGCAGAGATATATGGCATGATACCCAATGCAAAAATAGAGGCATTGGAGAATGCTCCACCAGAAAACATATTTAACAAGGCTAAAAGACCTTCGCTTGTTTGTTGATGCAACTGTGCCAACATTGACGGATTAATACCCGGCAAAACGACATACGAACCAAAACGGTAAATTGCCACAAACAATATGGTAATGAGGATCCGTTGTCTCAGATCCTCAATTTTCCATATATTCTTTAATGTTTCAATAGCTTTTCTCATTGAATTAGAGTTTTACGACTTGTCCACCAGCAGCTTCGATGGCAGCAACAGCTGTTTTAGAAAACGCATGTGCTTGTACATCCAACTTAGCAGTCAAAGTTCCGTTACCTAATACTTTTACCAACTGGCTTGCAGAAATAAAACCAGCAGCAATGAAATCATTAACACCAACCGTCTGTAAGTTCTTTGCTTCAGCCAATTTCTGAACAGTATCCAAATTGATAGCTTTATATTCTACACGATTGATGTTCTTAAAGCCGAACTTTGGAACACGACGTTGAAGAGGCATCTGTCCACCTTCAAAACCGATTTTCTTAGAGTAGCCAGATCTTGATTTAGCCCCTTTATGACCTCTAGTAGAAGTACCCCCCAAACCAGAACCGGGACCACGCCCAATTCTTTTTCTTGTCTTAGTAGATCCTACTGCAGGTTTTAAATTACTTAAGTTCATATTGTAATCGTTTAATATTCAACAAATAATTACTTAACAATGGCAACCAAGTGTTTAACCTTATCTACCATTCCAAGGATCGAAGGAGTGCATTCGTGCTCAACCACACGATTTAACTTACGAAGTCCCAGCGCATCCAACGTTCTCTTTTGGTCAGCAGGAGCACCAATTCTACTTTTTACTTGTTTAATCTTTACAGTCGACATATTTTTCCTCCTTTATCCTCTAAATACTTTTTCCACACTAATTCCTCTGTTCTGAGCCACCATACGAGCATCACGCATTTCGCTTAAAGCCAAGATAGTAGCTTTCACCAAGTTATGCGGGTTTGAAGAACCTTTTGACTTAGCCAAAACATCTGTTACGCCTGCACTTTCCAATACTGCACGCATAGCGCCACCAGCAACCACACCTGTTCCGTGAGAAGCAGGTTTGATAAATACCTCAGCCCCGCCAAACTTTGCAGACTGTTCATGAGGAACTGTACCTTTCAGCACGGGTACTCTTGTCAAGTTCTTCTTCGCAGATTCAACACCTTTAGCAATAGCAGCAGTTACTTCACCCGCTTTACCAAGTCCCCAACCGATAATTCCTTCTTCATTTCCTACTACCACAATAGCAGAAAAACTAAAAGTTCTACCACCCTTGGTTACTTTGGTCACACGATTAATAGCAACCAATCTGTCTTTCAGTTCTATATCGTTTGTAATCTTAACTCTATTATTAAGTCCTGCCATAATGATTAAAATTTAAGTCCACCGTTACGGGCAGCATCAGCCACCTCTTTTACTCTCCCATGATACAAATATCCATTACGGTCGAAAACAACAGTAGTAATACCTGCTTCTTGAGCTTTTTTAGCAATTAGTTCACCAACTTTAGCAGCTTGCTCTTTTTTCGGCATCTTTTCAGTCATGCCTAATGAAGAAGCGGCAGCCAAAGTCTTACCGGACAAATCGTCGATAATTTGGACATAAATCTGCTTATTGCTTCTAAACACACTCATACGCGGACATTCAGTAGTACCTGAAATTCTATTGCGTACTCTATATTTGATCTTAATTCGTCTTTCTATTTTTGTTGTCATAATGATATCTATCAAATTAAATGATTATTTAGCACCGGCTGATTTACCAGACTTTCTACGAATTTCTTCGCCAACAAACTTAATACCCTTACCCTTATATGGTTCAGGCTTACGGAAAGAACGTATCTTAGAACAAACTTGACCGAGCAACTGTTTATCGCAAGATTCCAATATGATAAGAGGATTCTTATTCCTTTCAGACTTAGTCTCAACTTTAATCTCAGGAGGTAACTGTATAAAAATACTGTGAGTATATCCTAAAGCCAGTTCTATAATATTACCTTGGTTGGAAACACGATAACCTACACCGACAAGTTCCAATTCTTTCTTATATCCTTCTGACACCCCAACAACCATGTTGTGTACCAATGAACGATATAGACCATGGAATGCATGCTTTTGCTTCGGATCATCCTGCATTGCGTTTTCATTCTCAGCCAAAACAACATTTCCTTCTCCAATGCTAACAGTTATAGCAGGATTTACATATTGGCTCATTTCACCTTTGGGACCTTTCACGGTAACCATATCATCTTTTAAGGTTACTGTTACTCCAGCGGGAATACTAATGGGTAATTTTCCTATTCTTGACATTGCTATTTCCTCCTATTAATATACATAACACAAAACTTCACCACCAATTTTCAGGTCAGCGGCTTCTTTGTTGGTCATTACACCTTTGGAAGTAGATATTATAGCAATACCCAAACCATTAATAACACGCGGCATATCTTTGTAACCGGTATAACGACGCAGACCCGGAGAAGAAATTCTTTCCAGCTTCTTGATTGCGTTAACCTTATTTACCGGATCATACTTCAAGGCTACTTTAATTGTACCTTGAGGACCATCTTCTACAAACTTATAATTAAGAATGTAGCCTTTTTCAAAAAGAATCTTTGTGATTTCTTTTTTCAAATTTGAAGCCGGAACTTCCACTACTCTGTGTTTCGCTTGAATAGCGTTCCGCAACCTCGTCAAATAATCTGCTATTGGATCAGTCATATAAAATAAATTAAATTAATCAGGACTACCCTGACAATATTTAAAAAAATTACCAGCTTGCTTTCTTTACACCAGGAATAAGACCGTTGGAAGCCATCTCGCGGAACTGAATTCTGGAGATACCAAATTGACGGATATATCCTTTAGGACGACCAGTCAACTTACAACGGTTATGCATACGAATCGGATTAGAATTCTTAGGCAAATCCTGCAATTTCTGTGCGGCCTCAAAAGCCTCTGCAGGGTCACCTGTTCTAATAATTTGCTTTAACGCAGCTCTCTTCTCGGCATATCTGGCTACTAATTTAGCACGTTTAACTTCGCGTGCTTTCATTGATTCCTTTGCCATATTATCAATCTTTTTTAGCGTTTTTAAACGGTAAACCGAATTCTTTCAACAAGGCATACCCTTCTTCATCTGTTTGCGCAGAGGTTACAAAGGTAATATTCATTCCGAGAATTCTGGTAATGCTATCGATATTTATTTCAGGAAAGATAATTTGTTCCTGAATACCAAGGGTATAGTTACCTTTACCATCGAACTTGCTTTCAATACCTTTGAAGTCACGTATACGAGGAAGAGCTACACGAACCAGCTTTTCAAGGAATTCGTACATTCTCTCGCGACGCAGAGTTACCATAACACCAATAGGCATTTTCTTACGCAACTTAAAGTTTGCAATATCCTTACGAGAAATGGTCGCTACGGCTTTTTGGCCAGTGATAGTAGTCATTTCATTTATTGCAACTTCTATAATCTTCTTATCTGCGACAGCCATACCTAAACCTTGATTGATAACAATCTTCTTAAGTACGGGTATCTGCATTGAAGAAGAATACTGGAACTGTGATTTCAATGCAGGCACAATACGCTCTGCATATTCTTTCTTAAGGCTAGCAGTATTACTCATTACTTAATCTCCTCTCCTGATTTTTTAGAATAACGCACTAAAGTGCCATCAGCACTCACTTTTCTACCAACACGCGTTGCTTTACCTGTCTTGGGATCAACGGGGTTCAGGTTTGACAAATGGATAGAAGCTTCCTGCTTCACGATACCACCTTGCGGGTTCTTTGCATTCGGTTTTGTGCTTTTAGACACCATGTTGACACCTTCGACGATTGCACGGTTTTTATCAACAAGAACCTTCAATACACGACCAGTCTTCCCCTTGTCTTCGCCGGAGTTTACATAAACTGTATCGCCTTTTTTAATATGTAATTTACTCATTACTCAAATCTTTTACAATATTAAAGTACTTCAGGAGCGAGTGACACAACTTTCATGTTAGTAGCACGAAGTTCACGAGCTACCGGACCGAAAATACGACTTCCTCTTATTTCACCTGCATTGTTCAACAACACGCAAGCATTATCATCAAAACGTATATAAGAACCGTCAGCACGACGGATTTCTTTCTTTGTACGTACGATCAAAGCTTTAGACACTGCACCTTTCTTAATATCACTTGAAGGGATAACGCTCTTTACAGAAACAACAATTACGTCCCCTACTGAGGCATAACGACGCCCTGTACCCCCCAAAACGCGAATACAAAGAGCCTCTTTTGCCCCACTATTATCACATACTGTAAGTCTGGATTCTACTTGTATCATAATTACTTAGCTCTTTCAATTATTTCTACCAATCTCCATCTCTTAGTCTTGCTCAAAGGACGAGTTTCCATGATGTGTACAGTATCGCCGATATTGCACTCATTCTTTTCATCATGAGCATGGTACTTCTTCGTTTTACTAACGAACTTACCATATATAGGGTGTTTTTCCTTAAATTTTGCTGCCACAGTAATGGTTTTATCCATCTTGTTGCTCAGCACAACCCCTGTTCTTTCTTTTCTTAAATTTCTTGCTTCCATCAAGCTCATCATTTATTGTTAAGTTCTCTTTGGCGTAATTCGGTCTTCATACGCGCAATAGTCCTGCGTAGTTGTTTGATTTGAGCAGGATTATCCAAAGGAGAAATAGAATGATTTAAAACCATCTGGTTATAATTAGCTACTTCTGCCTCTATTCTTTCTACCAAATCATTGGTAGACATCTCTTTAATTTCTGCAATTTTCATACTTCTTACGCATTTTGATTTTGAATATCATAATCACGTCTCACAACAAACTTAGTTGTGATAGGAAGCTTTTGTGCTGCTAAACGCAAAGCTTCTTTTGCGATTTCATAAGATACTCCTTCAGCTTCAATAATAATTCTACCCGGTGTAACAGGTGCCACGAATCCCTCGGGGCTACCCTTTCCTTTACCCATACGCACATCAGCAGGCTTTCTTGTGATGGGTTTATCGGGGAATATACGAATCCAAATTTGTCCTTGACGTTGCATATATCTTGTCACTGCAATACGCGCAGCTTCAATTTGACGGCCTGTAATCCATTTCGTTTCCAAGGCCTTAATACCAAAAGATCCGAAAGCCAACTGGTTTCCTCTTTGGGCATTACCCTTTTGACGGCCTTTTTGTTGTCTTCTGAATTTTGTTTTTTTCGGTTGTAACATAATTCCTAAAAATCAAATTCGTTAGCGATTATTTTTCTTTCTTTTGAAGTTCTTTCCGCCATTGCTTCCGCTATTGCTTCCACGACCACTTTCTTTGCTTTGTGTAAAGTTTGGAGCCAATTCCTTCTTTCCATAAACTTCTCCTCTACAAATCCAAACTTTGATGCCGAGAAGGCCTACTTTAGTCAATGCTTCTGCATGACAATAGTCTATATCGGCTCTGAAAGTGTGCAACGGAGTTCTTCCTTCCTTATACATTTCAGAACGAGCCATTTCAGCCCCATTCAAACGTCCTGAAATCTGAATTTTGATTCCTTCCGCACCCATACGCATTGTATTAGCGATGGCCATTTTGATGGCACGACGGTAGGCAATTTTACCTTCAACTTGGCGAGCAATGTTGTTAGCCACGATAACAGCGTCCAACTCAGGTCTTTTTACTTCGAAGATATTAATCTGGATATCCTTATCGGTGACCTTCTTCAACTCCTCTTTTAATTTGTCAACTTCTTGGCCACCTTTGCCGATAATGATACCCGGACGTGCAGTACAAACGGTAATAGTCACGAGTTTCAGTGTACGTTCAATTACAATTCTTGACACGCTTGCCTTTGCAAGACGAGCGTTCAAGTATTTGCGAATCTTGCTATCTTCCAGCAGAGAATCGCCGTAATTCTTTCCACCATACCAATTGGAATCCCATCCTCTGATAATTCCTAAACGGTTGCTTATTGGATTAACTTTTTGTCCCATTTACCTTAATTTTGATCTTCGTTATTACTTTTAGAACCAACGAACAATGTTACATGATTTGAACGTTTACGAATTCTATAACCTCTTCCCTGCGGAGCCGGTCTCATTCTTTTGAGCGTAGCACCACCATCAACAAAAATTTTGGTTACGAACAATTCCCCACTTTCTGCCTTACGTTCGTTTTTCTGCTCCCAATTAGCAATTGCAGAGCGCAGCAATTTTTCCACTCTGGCAGAAGCTTCTTTAGAAGAAAACTTCAAAACGCCGAGCGCTCTGTTCACTTCCATCCCGCGAATCATGTCAGCCACGAGACGCATTTTACGGGGGGAAGTAGGAACATTTTGCAATTTCGCAAAATACATGGTCTTAAGGGCTTCTTTTCTTTTTTCAGCCGATATTTTTTTTCTTGCTCCCATTATATTATTACTTTATTATTTCAGATAAAAAACCTGTTTTTTACTTTTTCTTATTACCGGCATGTCCTCTGAAAGTACGAGTTGGAGCAAATTCTCCCAACTTGTGTCCTACCATATTCTCGGTAACATAAACAGGAATAAATTTATTTCCATTGTGAACTGCAACAGTATGCCCTACAAAATCAGGCGAAATCATTGAAGCTCTGGCCCAAGTCTTAACTACCACCTTCTTGCCCGATTCATTCATAGCAAGCACTTTCTTCTCAAGCTTAACGTTAATATACGGACCTTTTTTTAATGAACGACTCATAATTTACTCAATTAATCAGATTACTTCTTTCTTCTCTCAATAATATACTTAGACGATTGTTTCTTCGGAGCTCTTGTCTTAAGACCCTTAGCATACAATCCCTTACGAGATCTCGGGTGTCCTCCTGAAGCACGTCCTTCACCACCACCCATCGGGTGATCAACCGGGTTCATTACGACACCACGGTTACGCGGACGACGTCCCAACCAGCGAGAACGTCCAGCTTTACCGGAGCTTTCCAATCCATGATCTGAGTTACCTACACTACCGATAGTAGCCTTACAAGTACTGAGGATCTGACGAACCTCACCTGAAGGCAACTTGATAACGCAGTATTTACCTTCTCTTGAAGTCAATTGAGCAAAATTACCAGCCGAACGAACCAAGGCAGCACCTTGACCCGGACGTAACTCGATATTGTGAATTACGGTACCAACCGGAATGTTCTGAAGCGGAAGTGCATTCCCGATTTCCGGGGCTGCAGTTTCACCTGACATCAAAGTCGCACCAACTTGCAATCCATTGGGAGCAATAATATATCTTTTTTCTCCATCTGCATAAAACAAAAGAGCAATACGAGCTGAACGATTCGGATCGTATTCTATTGTTTTAACCACTGCAGGCACACCGTCTTTATTTCTCTTGAAATCTACGATACGAATAATCTTCTTACTACCGCCACCAATATAGCGCATAGTCATTTTGCCTTGGTTGTTACGACCACCTGAAGATTTCTTACCAAATACAAGAGACTTTTCTGGTACTCGTGCAGTAATTTCTTCGAAAGTACCAATAATTTTATGTCTTTGCCCCGGTGTTGTGGGCTTAAATTTACGTACTGCCATTTCTATTAAATATTGCTATAAAAATCAATAGTATCTCCTTCTTTCAACGTAACGATGGCCTTTTTGAAGGCATTCGTACGTCCGTTGATAATACCTGCTCTTGTATACCTGCTTTTGTTTTTACCAGCATACCTCATTGTATTTACATCAACTACCGTAACGTTGTAAAGGGCTTCAACTTCGCTCTTAATTTCCAATTTATTAGCTTCAGGACGCACGATAAAGCCGAAACGGTTGTTCGCCTTATCAGTAATAGCAGTCATTTTCTCTGTCACTAACGGTTTAATAATAAATCCCATTATTTAAGCCTCCTTTTTACATTAAGATATTGTCAATAGCCGAGAGTGCGCTTTCAGCAAACACAACAACCCCAGCGTCCAATACTCTGTAAGTATTTAACCCTGAGATGGTCTGCACATTCGCTCCCTTCACGTTACGAGCCGACAAATATACGTTTTTATTTGCTTCCGGTAAAATCATAAGCAGCTTTTTATCAGAAACTTTAAGTTTTTTTGTCATTGCAATAAAATCTTTTGTCTTCGGAGCTTCAAAAGAGAAGTCCTCTACAACAACAACCGCATTGTTTTGTGCCTTATATGCCAAAGCTGACTTACGAGCCAAATTTTTTACCTTTTTATTTAATTTGAAATAGTAATCTCTGGGTTTGGGTCCAAAAACACGTCCACCACCAACAAGCAGGGGGGAATTCATGTCACCACGGCGCGCGCCGCCGCCGCCTTTCTGACGACCGATCTTGCGAGTAGAACCACTGATTTCACTTCTCTCTTTTGACTTATGTGTACCCTGACGCTGGTTAGCCATAAACTGTTTTACATCCAAGTAGATAGCGTGGTCGTTGGGTTCAATTCCGAAGATAGACTCGTTTAACGTAATCTTTCTCCCAGTGTCTTCACCTTTAATGTTATATACGTTAACTTCCATTATTTCTCAATTATTACGATTGAACCTTTGCAACCAGGAACAGAACCCTTAATCAAAAGAAGATTGTGTTCCGCGATTACTTTTAATACCTGCAAATTTTGAACAGTCACTCTGTCACCACCAAGTTGTCCACCCATGCGCATACCTTTGAATACCTTCGCAGGGTATGAACAAGCACCGATAGAACCCGGCTTGCGAGCGCGGTTGTGCTGGCCGTGAGTAGTTTGACCCACACCACCAAAACCGTGACGTTTAACAACGCCCTGAAAACCTTTACCTTTAGAAGTACCTACAACATCAACAAATGTTGCATCATTAAACAACTCTACGGTAACTGTGTCACCCAGATTCAACTCTGTTTCAAACTCTTTGAACTCAGCCAAGTGTTTCTTGGGAGTTACTCCGGCTTTCTTAAAATGCCCCATCAGAGGCTTTGTAGTGTGCTTCTCTTTTTTATCTTGGAAGCCCAACTGGACGGCTTCATAGCCATCCTTTTCTACAGTTTTCACCTGAGTAACAACACAAGGACCTGCTTCGATAACAGTGCATGGTACATTTTTACCCTCGGCACTGAAAACGGATGTCATTCCGATTTTTTTTCCTAATAATCCTGGCATTTCACTTATTTTTTAATACTTACACTTTGATTTCTACTTCCACACCACTGGGCAATTCCAGTTTCATCAGAGCATCTACAGTTTTAGCTGTTGAACTATAGATGTCAATCAATCTCTTATAAGAAGAAAGCTCGAATTGTTCGCGCGACTTCTTGTTAACGAAAGTCGAACGGTTCACGGTAAAAATGCGCTTATGCGTAGGGAGAGGAATCGGACCGCTAACGATAGCACCCGTCGTCTTCACCGTTTTTACGATCTTCTCAGCAGACTTGTCAACCAAGTTGTGGTCGTAAGATTTCAATTTGATTCTAATTTTTTGACTCATTACAGTTTTAGTTATTAATAGTTTTATACAATAAGGTTCCGTAAGCTAAGAGTCATTCGCTAGCCTACGGAAATCCTGTTTTTTTAGACTAAATCAACACGCCCCTTCACTTCTTCCAGTACTGCCTTAGCAATAGAGTTAGAAACTTGAGCGTGATGAGAATATACCATTGAAGAAGTTGCACGCCCTGAAGTGATGGTACGCAAAGCTGTTACGTAACCGAACATTTCGGCCAACGGAACCATCGCTTTCACGATACGAGCACCCGAACGGCTGGATTCCATACCTTCTACTTGACCGCGACGCTTATTCAAGTCGCCGATAACGTCACCCATGTTTTCTTCCGGAGTTACAACCTCCAACTTCATGATGGGCTCCATCAGAACCGGACCTGCCTTAGCGCAAGCATTCTTGTATGCCTGAATGGCACAGATTTCGAAAGACAACTGGTCAGAGTCTACCGGGTGGAAAGAACCGTCGACCAAAGTAACTTTCAATGAATCCAGAGGATAACCTGCCAATACACCGTTCTTCATGGCTGTGCTAAAGCCTTTCTGTACAGAGGGGATGAATTCCTTAGGAATGTTACCGCCTTTCACTTCATCCACAAACTGCAAACCACCTTCTTTGAAGTCTTCATCAACCGGACCGATGTTAACGATGATGTCCGCAAACTTACCGCGTCCACCCGACTGTTTCTTGTAAACTTCGCGCAGATTGACAGTTTTAGTGATGGCTTCTTTATAATTCACCTGAGGTTTACCTTGGTTACATTCTACCTTAAACTCACGTTTCAAACGGTCGATAATAATATCCAAGTGCAACTCACCCATACCAGAGATTACAGTCTGACCACTTTGTTCGTCAGTTCTAACTGTAAATGTCGGGTCTTCTTCTGCCAATTTAGCCAAACCGTTGGACAATTTATCCATATCCTTCTGCGTTTTGGGCTCAACGGCAATACCGATTACAGGTTCGGGGAAGTCCATAGATTCCAAAACGATCGGAGCCGACTCGTCACAGAGCGTATCACCAGTGTGGATATCTTTAAAACCTACAGCGGCTCCGATATCACCGGCACCGATTACTTCTACAGGATTCTGTTTATTGGAGTGCATCTGGAACAGACGAGATACACGTTCTTTCTTTCCTGAACGAGAGTTGTAAATATAAGATCCGGCTTCCACCTTACCCGAATACACACGGAAGAAAGTCAAACGCCCCACATACGGGTCGGTAGCGATCTTAAATGCCAAAGCGGATGTTTTTTCATCATCATCCGGTCTGCGGTCTTCTTCCAAACCCGAGTCGGGGTTAGTTCCTATGATATTCGGAGTATCCAGCGGAGAAGGCAAGAAAGCACAAACGTAGTCAAGCAAGGTTTGCACACCCTTATTCTTGAACGACGAGCCACACAGCATCGGAACAATAGCCATCTGTACAGTAGCGTTACGAAGAGCTCTCAGAATCTCCTCTTCGGTGATAGTGGAAGGATCGTCAAAATACTTTTCCATCAAAGCATCGTCGAACTCTGCAATCTTCTCAAGCATTTTATCTCTCCATTCGGTAGCTTCGTCAACCAAATTGGCAGGGATTTCTTCTATGCTATAGTCAGCACCCATTGTTTCGTCATGCCAGAAGATAGCTTTCATCTTAACGAGATCCACTAAGCCTTTGAAAGTCTCTTCAGCGCCGATAGGAATAACAACCGGACAAGGATTAGCACCCAAAACGTCTTTCATCTGGCGAACAACTTCGAAGAAGTCGGCACCGGAACGGTCCATTTTATTTACATAACCGATACGCGGAACATTGTACTTGTCTGCCTGACGCCAAACAGTTTCAGACTGTGGCTCGACGCCACCTACCGCACAATATGCAGCCACGGCGCCATCCAGCACACGCAAAGAACGTTCCACTTCGGCCGTAAAATCCACGTGTCCCGGAGTGTCAATCAAGTTAATTTTATATGTATTACCGGCATATTTCCAACGCGTAGTAGTAGCAGCCGAGGTAATAGTAATACCGCGTTCTTGCTCCTGCTCCATCCAGTCCATCGTAGCAGCGCCATCATGCACTTCACCGATTTTGTGGGTCAAACCCGTATAGAAAAGGATACGTTCGGAGGTAGTTGTCTTTCCGGCATCAATGTGAGCCATGATACCGATATTACGCGTCAAATGTAAATCTTGTTTTGCCATTCTTAATTCCCTTACTTTAAGTTTAAAATTTTCAATCGATGTCTCTTATAGTATCAGAATCTGAAATGTGCAAACGCACGGTTGGCTTCTGCCATTCTGTGCATATCTTCCTTACGTTTGTAAGCACCGCCTTGTTCGTTAAAGGCATCCATGATTTCGGCAGCCAATTTGTCGGCCATTGATTTACCACCACGCTTACGCGCAAAGACAATCAGGTTCTTCATGGAGATTGATTCTTTACGATCGGGACGGATTTCGGTAGGAACTTGGAAAGTGGCACCACCTACACGGCGGGATTTCACTTCCACTTGCGGAGTTACATTATCCAGAGCTTTTTTCCAGATTTCAAGAGCTGACTTTTCTTCGTTCTGCATCTTGTTCTTCACGGTTTCCAAAGCAGCATAGAAAATCTCATAAGAGGTGTTTTTCTTGCCATCGTACATCAGGTGATTTACGAACTTGGAAACTTTCACATCATTAAACACGGGATCCGGCAGGATAACGCGTTTCTTTGGTTTTGCTTTTCTCATTTGTCTGAAAGAATAATGTTTTTCGTTCTTGGTTGTTTACTTCTGTCTTCTTCAACTCTCCCTCCGGAGAATTTACTCAACCTTTAGCATATCCAACAAACTAAAACGTAAATAAATACTTTTGTTTTTTACTTTTTTTTTCAGTGATCAATACCGGTTTATTTCTTCTTAGCAGGAGCTGCTTGACCCGGTTTCGGACGTTTTGCACCGTATTTAGAGCGTCTTTGCGTACGTCCTGCCACACCGGCCGTGTCTAAAGTTCCACGCACGATGTGATAACGTACACCCGGAAGGTCTTTCACACGACCACCACGTACCAATACGATAGAGTGCTCTTGCAAGTTGTGTCCTTCGCCCGGAATATAAGAGTTCACTTCTTTACCGTTAGTCAAACGTACACGAGCGACTTTACGCATAGCTGAATTCGGTTTTTTCGGAGTGGTAGTATACACTCTCACGCAAACGCCACGTCTTTGAGGACATGAATCCAAGGCTGGAGACTTACTTTTCTCCACCAGCACTTCGCGTCCTTTTCTTACTAATTGCTGAATTGTAGGCATTGTAATTGTTTTTTAATTATATATTATTATTGTTTATATTAATTCAAAACTATACACTTTTGGGCTGCAAAGATACGAATAAGTTTTGAATAATCAATGCACTACAAGTTTTTTTTGCTTTCAGGCCTCTCCCTTTATATTGGGAAGCGGAGGGTACGGTTGCTCATCAGGCATGCGAATCTGCCCAAAAGAGCGTTCGTATTTCCCTATATTCTCTTCCAGTGCACGCAGCAGGCGTTTGGCATGTTCGGGGGCTAAAACGATGCGCGATTTCACTCCGGCTTTAGGCATTCCGGGCATCACACGTATAAAATCGAGGATAAATTCCGAGCTGGAGTGGGTAATAATAGCAAGATTGACATAAGTACCTTGCGCTACTTCTTCGTTCAATTCTATTTGCAACTGACTGTTGTTGTCTTGATTTTCCATATTCAATATTTCTTTTTTTTAGAGACACACAAAGATAATTCTTTCTGCTCAACACACAAAAGACTTTGTTTGAAAAGACATTCCTTATAAGGATTAGTTGGCTTTGGCCGTTATCTTTAGAAACTTTACCTAAGTTCGGGATAAGAAGCAGGTCGATAACCTCACCCGGAGGCTTGTGTTTTAAAGTCAAATTCCATTGGTTATCAGGTGTTTGTTGCCGTCTTGTCAGACGCTTGTGTCTGACGGCTCAAACACTTGTGTCTGTCACGACAAAGGATTGAAGCTGTCAAAACAGGAGGAGGGCGGTCGGCCTGAAAGGTTCGCTTCTGCCTAATCCCGCTGTAAACCGGTGCATTCAAGAAATAGCTGACCGACAGGATGCAGCCCCTCATCTTTAGCAAAAGCAATCGCCTATATCGGACTCAGGCAAACTTTGTTCGAAGCCCTTGGATATCTATTCGCACACTGCGAATGCATATCCGCACTGCGCGAACAGAGTTGTTTCCGTGAAGAGAACAAGTTAACAGGCTGTATCCAACAGGCTCTCTTCATTTATCTCACCGTTTTTCTACCAACAACAAAACTTATAGAGTGATAAACTTATCCACAACCAATACCATTGGGCGAAAAAAGAAAAAAGGAGAGATAACCCTTTCTTGAGTCACCTCTCCTTAATTAATAAACAGTTATTAATAACGTTAATTTTCTACAGCTTCATCTACAGCATAGTCAAGTACCGTTTTCTTGTTAGCAAGCATACGATCATACTCTTCTTTGGAGCCTACTATAATCTTTTCGAACTCACGCTGTCCTGTACCGGCAGGAATCAAATGGCCGCAGATCACATTCTCCTTCATACCTTCCAAGCGGTCTACCTTGCCATTGATAGCTGCTTCATTAAGCACTTTGGTCGTTTCTTGGAAAGAAGCAGCCGACATAAAGCTTGAAGTCTGCAAAGCGGCACGAGTAATACCCTGAAGAATCTGAGTGGAAGTTGCAGGCACGGCATCGCGCACTTCAACAGCTTTTAAGTCACGACGCTTCAGCATAGAGTTCTCATCACGCAGTTTACGGGCTGTAACAATCTGACCCGCTTGCAGATTCTGAGAATCTCCAGCATCTACTACCACTTTCTTACCCCAGATACGATCGTTTTCTTCCATGAACTCCAGCTTATCAACTACTTGTTGTTCCAAGAAGCGAGTATCGCCCGGTTCATCAATTTCTACTTTACGCATCATCTGGCGAACAATGATTTCGAAATGCTTATCATTAATCTTCACACCCTGCAAACGATATACATCCTGAACCTCATTCACAATGTATTCTTGTACAGCCGTGGGACCCTTAATTGCAAGAATATCAGCAGGAGTAATGGCGCCATCGGACAATGGAGTACCGGCACGTACATAGTCGTTCTCCTGTACCAGAATTTGCTTGGAAAGGGGTACGAGGTATTTCTTAACCTCACCAGACTTGGAAGTAATGATGATTTCGCGGTTACCGCGTTTCACCTTACCCATCGTAACCTCACCGTCGATTTCTGAAACCACGGCAGGATTGGACGGGTTACGTGCTTCAAACAACTCTGTAACACGAGGAAGACCTCCCGTGATGTCGCCCGCTTTACCTACAGCACGCGGTATTTTCACAATCACTTCACCGGCTTTCACCTTCTGTCCGTTTTCTACAACCACGTGTCCACCTACTGGCAAGTTGTAAGTGCGAATCAACTCACCATCCTCGGTCATAATGTGGGCAGTAGGAACTTTCGTTTTATCTTTAGATTCGATGATGATGATTTCGCGCAAACCAGTAGACTCATCAGACTCTACCTTATAGGTCACGTTTTCAATGACACCTTCAAACTCTATCTTACCGGTAGCTTCAGTAATAATGACCGCATTAAACGGATCCCAACGGGCAATAAGTTTGCCTTTCTCTACGATTTCACCATCAGTGGCATACAATGTAGAGCCATAAGGCACATTGTGCGTAGAAAGTACGATACCCGTATTGACATCCACAAAACGGACTTCAGCCAAACGGCCCACTACCACCTTGGCAGGTTCGCCTGCTTCATCTATAATATCTACCGTACGAAGTTCTTCAAATTCCAGACGTGCGGGATTCTTAGCGACAATGCTGGCGTTTGCAGCAATATTGGCTGCCGTACCACCGGCGTGGAAAGTACGCAACGTCAACTGTGTACCCGGTTCACCGATAGACTGTGCGGCAATAACTCCGACAGCTTCTCCCTTTTGAACCATACGACTGGAAGCCAAATTCCGTCCGTAGCACTTGGCACAAACGCCCTTCTTGGATTCGCAAGTCAGTACCGAACGGATTTCAACGCTCTCAATCGGAGAATCCTCAATCTTCTGCGCGATGTCTTCAGTAATTTCCTCGCCACCGGCCACGATCAATTCTCCCGTAGTAGGATGGATGATATCATGTACCGACACACGGCCAAGGATACGTTCAGAAAGGGTAGCAATCGTTTCATCGTTGTTTTTCAAAGCAGTACAAACCAATCCGCGAAGTGTGCCACAATCCTCTTCATTAATAATCACATCATGCGAAACATCGACCAAACGACGAGTCAAATATCCGGCATCGGCAGTCTTCAAGGCGGTATCGGCCAAACCCTTACGCGCACCGTGAGTAGATATAAAGTACTCCAACACCGACAATCCTTCTTTAAAGTTAGAAAGAATCGGGTTCTCAATAATCTGTCCACCCTCGGCACCTGCTTTCTGAGGTTTAGCCATCAAACCACGCATACCGGACAGCTGGCGAATCTGTTCTTTAGAACCACGGGCACCGGAATCCAACATCATGTATACCGAGTTAAATCCTTGGTCATCGCTCGAAATGGTTTTCATCAGAATATTAGAAAGTTCGGAGTTCACATGAGTCCAAATATCAATTACCTGATTGTAGCGCTCGTTATTGGTAATGAAACCCATGTTATAGTTGTTTATCACCTGCTCCACTTCATCATAACCCTTCTGCACCAATGCTTCTTTCTCTTCAGGAATAATAATATCTCCCAAGTTGAACGACAGTCCTCCCTTGAAAGCCATGTAGTAACCGAGATTCTTTATTCCGTCAAGGAAATCAGCCGCTTTGGCCACACCACACACTTTAATAACGTGACTAATGATGTCGCGAAGTGATTTCTTGGATATAATCGTATTGATATATCCGGCTTCCGCAGGCACAATTTCGTTGACAATCACACGTCCCACAGAGGTATCATGCATCATCTTATCCACGATGTTACCATTCTCGTCAACATCTTTTACAACGACACTGACCGGAGCATGGATATCACATTTCCCTTCATTATAAGCAACAAGTGCTTCCTCAGGACCATAGAAAGTCAAACCCTCACCTTTAGCCCCTTTACGCAACTTGGTGATGTAATACAAGCCTAACACCATATCCTGCGCAGGCACGGTAATAGGAGCACCATTGGCAGGATTCAATATATTATGCGATTGGAGCATCAGCATCTGCGCTTCCAATATAGCTTCATTACTCAAAGGCAAGTGAACAGCCATCTGGTCACCATCGAAGTCGGCGTTGAAAGCCGTACAAGCCAATGGATGCAACTGAATAGCCTTGCCTTCGATCATTTTAGGCTGGAAAGCTTGAATACCTAAACGGTGCAGTGTCGGAGCACGGTTCAACAACACCGGATGCCCTTTCATCACATGTTCCAGAATATCCCAAATCACAGGCTCCTTGCGATCCACGATTTTTTTGGCACTCTTCACAGTCTTCACGATGCCGCGTTCAATCAACTTACGGATGATAAACGGTTTATAAAGTTCTGCAGCCATCAATTTAGGAATGCCACATTCGCCCATCTTCAGCTCCGGACCTACGACAATTACCGAACGTGCGGAATAGTCGACACGTTTACCAAGCAAGTTCTGACGGAAACGTCCCTGCTTTCCTTTCAAACTGTCGGAAAGAGATTTCAACGGACGATTGGCATCGGTCTTCACCGCACTTGACTTGCGCGAGTTATCGAATAATGAATCAACTGCCTCCTGTAACATGCGCTTTTCATTACGCAAAATCACTTCAGGCGCTTTGATTTCAATCAGTCTTTTCAAACGATTATTACGGATGATGACACGACGATAGAGGTCATTCAAGTCAGAAGTAGCAAAACGACCGCCATCCAACGGAACCAACGGGCGCAGTTCGGGCGGGATAACCGGAACAATGCGCACAATCATCCATTCGGGTTTATTGCGTCCACGTGAAGCACGGAAAGACTCAACCACCTGCAAACGCTTTAACGCTTCGGTCTTGCGCTGTTGCGAAGCATCACTTCCAGCACGATTACGCAATTCATAAGACAAAGAGTCAAGATCAATGCGAGACAGCAAATCATAGATCGCTTCCGCACCCATCTTGGCTATGAACTTATTGGGGTCTGAATCTTCAAGGAACTGATTGTCTTTCGGTAACTTTTCCAGCAAATCCAGGTATTCACCTTCTTCGAGTAAATCATATTGAGCTACTTCACCCGACAATACACCCGGCTGTACAACAACATAACGCTCATAGTAAATAATGGCATCCAATTTCTTAGTGGGCAAACCCAGCAAATAACCGATTTTATTGGGAAGTGAACGGAAGTACCAAATGTGAGCCACCGGAACAACAAGCTGAATATGCCCCATACGTTCACGACGAACTTTCTTTTCAGTCACTTCCACACCACAACGGTCGCAGACAATACCTTTATAACGAATACGCTTGTATTTACCGCAATGGCACTCATAATCCTTGATAGGACCGAAAATACGCTCGCAGAACAGACCGTCGCGTTCAGGCTTATACGTACGATAGTTGATGGTTTCAGGCTTTAATACTTCACCACTCGAATTCTCAAGGATTTCCTCGGGAGAAGCCAAACCGATAGAGATTTTCGAGAAATTACTCTTTATCTTGTTATCTTTTCTAAAAGCCATACTTTTATATATAATTGATAATTGACTATTGATAATTAGAAATGAGTTCATAATTGGGAATGAAAAGCGATTTTCATCCCCAATTATCAATTATTCCAGATTGATGCTCAAGCCCAAACCTCTCAGCTCATGCAGCAACACATTCAGTGATTCCGGAATGCCCGGAGTAGGCATAGGCTCACCTTTCACAATCGCTTCATAAGCTTTAGAACGTCCAACGACGTCATCAGACTTAATTGTCAGGATTTCCTGCAGAATATGTGCGGCACCGAAAGCTTCGAGTGCCCAAACCTCCATTTCTCCGAAACGCTGACCACCGAACTGTGCCTTACCACCCAACGGTTGCTGTGTAATAAGAGAATACGGACCGATAGAACGTGCATGCATCTTATCTTCAACCATGTGACCAAGCTTCAACATATAAGTCACACCTACCGTAGCCTGCTGTTCAAAAGCTTCACCTGTACCACCATCGTACAATGTGGTCTTACCATAACGAGGCAATCCGGCCTTATCCGTCCATTCGTTCAAGTCATCCAAAGAAGCGCCATCGAAAATAGGAGTAGCAAATTTCACACCCAGATTCTTTCCTGCACGGCCAAGAACAGCCTCAAAGATCTGACCGATATTCATACGCGAAGGCACACCCAACGGATTCAATACGATATCTACCGGAGTACCATCTGCCAAGAACGGCATATCTTCCTGACGAACTACACGAGAAACAATACCCTTATTACCGTGACGTCCCGCCATCTTATCACCAACACCAATTTTACGTTTCTTGGCAATATAAACCTTAGCCATTTGGATGATACCGGCAGGTAATTCATCACCGATAGTGATAGCAAACTTCTTACGTTTCAATTCTGCATCAAGTTCTTTGTATTTCTTGATGAAGTTCATCACCAAAGCACGGATCAGTTCGTTGGTATGTTCATCTTTCGTCCAATTACTTAACTGGATAGCAGTAAAGTCCAAATCGCTGAAATCTGAAACGGTGAATCTGGCTCCTTTAGAGATAACATCAGCACCCATATAATCTTTCACTCCCTCTGAAGTGAGATTATCTGTAAGCTTCAACAACTTGTTTATCAATATTTTCTTCAAGTCGCCAATCTTAGCTTCGAATTCATCATCAATCTTCGGCAGTAAGGCCTTATCTGCCAGCTTGGAACTACGGGTCTTGACAACGCGAGAGAACAAACGCTTGTCTATAACAACTCCTTTCAAAGAAGGAGAAGCCTTTAAAGAAGCATCTTTCACATCACCGGCTTTATCACCAAAGATGGCACGAAGCAATTTTTCTTCAGGAGAAGGATCAGATTCTCCTTTAGGAGTAATCTTACCGATCAAGATATCACCCGGTTCAATGCGGGCACCGATACGAACAATACCATTTTCATCAAGATCTTTGGTCGCTTCTTCACTTACATTAGGAATATCAGAAGTCAATTCTTCCATTCCGCGTTTCGTTTCACGAACCTCCAAAGAGTACTCTTCCACGTGTACAGAAGTCAAAAGGTCTTCACGAACCACACGTTCGTTCAATACGATGGCATCCTCATAATTATAACCCTTCCACGGCATGTAAGCCACCAGCAGGTTCTTACCCAAAGCCAACTCTCCATCTTCAGTAGAATAGCCTTCTGTCAGAATCTGTCCCGCTGTCACACGTTGTCCCTTCTCGCAAATAGGACGAAGGTCAATCGTCATGTTTTGGTTGGTACGACGCCATTTAGGAATGATATATTCTTTCAATGCAGGTTCAAAGCTTACAAACTCCTCTTCATCTGTACGATCATACAAAATACGAATTGTTGTAGCATCCACAAAGTCAACTACGCCATCGCCTTCGGCAGTGATCTGAGTACGAGAATCGCGGGCCAATTGACGCTCAATACCTGTACCTACAATCGGAGCTTCACTCTTCAACAAAGGAACAGCCTGACGCATCATGTTCGACCCCATCAAAGCACGGTTAGCATCATCATGTTCCAAGAAAGGAATCAGAGAGGCAGCGATAGAAGCAATCTGCTGAGGAGATACGTCCATCAGTTCCACTTCCGAAGGAGGAACAACCGGATAATCGGCATCCTGACGTGACTTAACCCTATCACGGATAAACGTTCCATCATCATTCAAAGGCGCATTCCCTTGGGCGATAATCTTTGCCTCTTCTTCTTCGGCTGTCAAATAAACCAAACCTTCGTCAGAAAGGTCGACCTTACCATTTTCGACTTTACGGTAAGGCGTTTCAATGAACCCCAATTCGTTAATCTTAGCAAACACACACAATGAAGAAATCAAACCGATATTCGGCCCCTCAGGAGTCTCGATAGGACAAAGGCGACCATAGTGCGTATAGTGTACGTCACGTACTTCAAAACCGGCACGTTCACGTGACAAACCGCCAGGACCAAGGGCAGACATACGGCGTTTGTGAGTAATTTCAGCCAACGGGTTAGTCTGATCCATAAACTGCGACAAAGCATTCGTTCCGAAGAATGAATTAATTACGGAAGAAATCGTCTTAGCATTAATCAAGTCTATCGGAGTGAAAACCTCGTTATCACGAACATTCATTCGCTCACGGATAGTACGCGACATACGTGCCAAACCAATAGCAAACTGATTGGACAATTGTTCGCCTACCGTACGTACACGACGATTGCTCAAGTGGTCAATATCATCCACATCAGCTTTCGAGTTAATCAACTCGATCAGATATTTGATGATTTCTATAATATCCTCCTTGGTCAATACGCGCACGTCCATATCAGTCGTCAGATTCAACTTCCTGTTGATACGATAACGACCTACATCACCCAAATCATATCTCTTTTCCGAAAAGAAAAGATTATTGATTACTTCACGGGCACTTGCATCATCGGCAGGATCGGCATTACGCAGCTGACGATAGATGTATAACACCGCTTCTTTCTCCGAGTTACTCGGGTCTTTCTGCAGCGTATTATATATGATAGAGAAGTCAGACTGATTCGGTTCTTCCTTATGTACAAGAATGTTCTGAACACCCGATTCCAATATAATATCGACATGTTCCGGTTCGATCACCGTTTCGCGGTCAATAACGACCTCGTTACGTTCAATAGAAACAACCTCACCGGTATCTTCGTCTACAAAATCCTCAATCCATGTTTTCAAAACACGAGCAGCCAACTTACGCCCCACAATTTTCTTGAGGTTTGTTTTGTTCACCTTTACATCCTCAGCCAAATTAAAGATCTCAAGAATATCCTTGTCATTCTCAAAGCCGATAGCTCTCAACAAAGTAGTGACTGGCAACTTCTTTTTACGATCAATGTATGCATACATGACGTTATTGATGTCGGTAGCAAACTCAATCCACGACCCTTTGAATGGGATAATACGTGCTGAATATAATTTGGTACCGTTGGCATGTACACTTTGCCCGAAGAACACACCGGGCGAACGGTGAAGCTGAGATACTACTACACGTTCCGCACCATTGATGACGAATGTCGCTTTATCCGTCATGTAAGGGATTGGACCTAAAAACACATCCTGAATAACCGTGTCAAAGTCCTCATGGTCGGGGTCGGTACAATATAACTTCAATTTCGCTTTCAAGGGTACACTATAAGTAAGCCCTCGCTCTATACATTCATCAATGGTATAACGCGGCGGATCAATATAGTAGTCCAAAAACTCAAGAACAAAATTGTTTCTTGTATCGGCAATAGGGAAGTTTTCAGCAAATACTTTATACAGTCCCTCGTTCTTACGTTTCTCAGGTGGGGTGTCTAGTTGTAGAAAGTCTTTGAATGACTTCAATTGTACTTCCAGGAAATCCGGATACTCAAGCGGATTCTTAGTCGAAGCAAAATTAACTCTTTGATTTACAGTAGTTGAAGACATCTGTTAATGGATTTGTAGAACTTAATTTTAAATATATACACAAAAAGGTTAAGAACCCTTTTCATGAAGGGTTCCTAACCGAAATACCTGATTTACAGGTCAATGTTATTTAAGTTCAACTTCAGCTCCAGCTTCTTCCAATGTTTTCTTCAATGATTCTGCTTCGTCTTTAGCCAAACCTTCTTTTACTACGCTGGGAGCGCCGTCTACCATATCTTTAGCTTCCTTCAAACCAAGACCGCAAGCTTCCTTAACGGCCTTAACTACCTGAAGTTTAGCTGCACCAGCGCTCTTCAATACTACATCGAAAGAAGTCTTTTCTTCTGCTGCGGCAGCACCACCGGCTGCAGGAGCAGCGGCAACAGCAACAGCTGCAGCAGCAGGTTCAATACCATATTCTTCTTTCAGGATTGTTGCAAGTTCATTAACTTCTTTTACTGTCAAGTTAACTAATTGTTCTGCAAAAGCTTTCAAATCTGCCATTTTTGTATGATTTTAATTGTTTAAATACTAAATAAATTGATATTAAATTGTTTCCGAATTTTACGCTTCGGGACGTTCTCCAAGAGTTTTGAGAACTCCGTGGAGGGTGTTTCCACCTGATTGCAGAGCAGAAATAACATTCTTGGCCGGTGATTGCAACAAAGCAACGATATCGGCAATAACCTCATTCTTACTCTTGATACTTACGAGAGCATCCAGCTGGTCAGCGCCAACATAGAAGCTTTCTTCCGCATATGCGGCTTTCAGTCCGGGAATACCATTCTTTGAGTTATCTTTCAGCAACTTAGCCGGAGCGTTAGCAACGTTGCAAAACATCACGGCTGTTGTACCTTTCAGAGAACCATAAATCGGAGAATAGTCTTCTTCCAGGCTTTCCAATGCTTTGTGGAGCAATGTATTCTTAACCACCATCAATTTGATGTCAGCTTTGAAACACGCTCTTCTCAAAGCGCTGGTCGCACCAGCATTCATTGCAGTGGTATCTACCAGGTAGAAGTGACCGTATTCTTTCACCGTAGCAGCAATCTGCTCAATAATCGTACTTTTATCTTCCTTTCTCATTACTACTCCGTTTTATTAGATTTCTTCTACTGTTTTCGGGTCAATTTTGATACCCGCACTCATCGTGCTAGAAAGATAAATACTCTTAATATATGTACCCTTGGCTGCAGTCGGTTTCAATTTATTCAACGTAGAGATGAATTCTTTCGCATTATCACGAATTTGATCAGCACTAAATGAAACTTTACCAATAGAAGTATGAACAATACCGGTTTTATCAACTTTAAAGTCGATCTTACCTTGTTTCACTTCTCTAACAGCTTTAGCAACATCCATAGTCACAGTGCCACTCTTGGGGTTAGGCATCAATCCACGAGGACCGAGCACACGACCGAGCGCACCAATCTTACCCATAATGGACGGCATAGTGATGATCACATCAATATCAGTCCATCCACCTTTGATCTTTTCAATATATTCATCAAGACCAACATAGTCAGCTCCGGCTTCTTTTGCAGCAGCTTCAGCATCCGGTGTACAAAGCACCAGAACGCGTACAACCTTACCTGTACCGTGAGGAAGTGAAACGACACCTCTCACCATTTGGTTGGCTTTACGCGGGTCAACGCCCAAACGTACGTCGATATCCAGAGAAGCGTCGAATTTAGTAAAGGAAATTTCCTTCACCAATGCAGCGGCTTCTTTGAGAGAGTATGCTTTCCCTGCTTCAATTTTTTCTGCAGCCAACTTTTGATTTTTTGTCAGTTTACCCATTCTAATTGAAGTTTATTAGTTATTAACCGGGAACTCCCCTTTTACAGCGATACCCATACTTCTAGCTGTACCGGCAACCATTTTCATGGCAGCCTCTACAGTGAAACAGTTTAAGTCAACCATTTTGTCCTGAGCAATCGTACGAACCTGTTCCCAAGTAATCTCGGCAACTTTCTTACGGTTGGGCTCAGCAGAACCGCTCTTTTGCTTCGTCACTTCCAACAACTGGATAGCCACGGGAGGAGTCTTGATCACAAAATCAAAAGACTTATCTGCGTAGTAAGTGATAATCACAGGAAGAACTTTTCCTGCTTTGTCTTGGGTTCTGGCGTTGAATTGCTTGCAAAACTCCATGATATTGATACCCTTAGAACCCAAAGCAGGCCCTACGGGAGGTGATGGATTTGCCGCGCCTCCTTTAATCTGTAATTTGATTAGTCCAGCAACTTCTTTAGCCATTTTTTAATTGATTTATATATAAACATTAATGAAGAATACTACAGCGTAACACCTGCACTATTCTTTTTCAACTTGCATAAAGCCTAATTCGAGCGGAGTTTTCCGTCCGAATATCTTCACCATGACCTTTAGCTTCTTCTTCTCAGTGTTCACTTCTTCAATGATTCCACTGAATCCGCTAAACGGACCGTAATTCACTTTTACAGTCTCGCCGACTACATACGGGATATTCAGTTCTTCGCCGGATTCCTGCAATTCATCGACCGTACCAAGTATACGATTCACTTCTGACTGTCTCAGAGGAACGGGTTTATCCGATCCACCTAAGAACCCTATTACATTAGGAGTATTTCTCAAGTGGTGAGCTACCTCACCCACCAGAGCAGCCTCCACCAAAACGTAACCAGGGAGATAACTTCTCTCCTTCACAATTTTTTTACCATTGCGAACCTGATATACTTTTTCGGTAGGAATCAATACCTGAGATACGTAATCACCAAGGTTGCTGTTTTTAATATCAGCTTCAAGGTACTCCTTAACCTTAGCTTCTTTTCCGCTAATAGCACGCAAGACGTACCATTTCTTTTCAATCTCAGACATTTCTCCTTAACTTTAATGTGGATAAACAAATTCCATCAGATGTTGGAAACAGAAGTCCATCGCAAATACTACCACTGCAATTAGTAGGGAAGCATATAAAACAACTACTGCACTGCTAGTAAGTTCAGAATACGTAGGCCACGACACTTTATGAACAAGTTCGTCGTAAGTTTCTTTAAAATAAGCTACTATCTTCTTCATTTCAAAAATATTAGCACGGGAGGAGAGGCTCGAACTCCCGACACCCGGTTTTGGAGACCGGTGCTCTACCAACTGAGCTACTCCCGTTGAACATAATCAGTTCCCGACATACACCGGGAACTGATTAAGATATTTATTAGTCAAGAATTTCTGTAATCTGACCAGAACCTACCGTACGACCACCTTCACGGATAGCGAAACGCAAACCTACGTTCAAAGCTACCGGGTAGATCAATTCTACGTTGATTTCTACGTTATCGCCAGGCATTACCATTTCAGTTCCTTCCGGAAGAGTGATTTCACCTGTACAGTCCATAGTACGCAGATAGAACTGAGGACGGTATTTGTTGTGGAACGGAGTGTGACGGCCACCTTCTTCTTTCTTCAAAACATAGATAGAAGCTTTGAATTTAGAGTGAGGTTTAATCTGACCCGGCTTACAAAGAACCATACCACGTTTGATTTCGTTCTTGTCAATACCGCGGAGCAACAAACCTACGTTGTCACCGGCTTCACCTTGATCCAGCAATTTGCGGAACATTTCAACGCCTGTTACAACAGACTTCTTGTCTTCACCCAAACCGAGGATTTCAACTTCGTCACCTACATGGATAACACCGGCTTCGATACGACCAGTTGCTACAGTACCACGACCAGTGATTGAGAATACGTCTTCAACCGGCATCAAGAACGGTTTATCAACATCACGCGGAGGCAGAGGAATCCAAGTATCGCAAGCATCCATCAGCTCCATTACTTTTTGTTCCCACTTCTCAACTCCATTCAATGCACCAAGAGCAGAACCTTGGATAAACGGAGTGTTGTCACCATCGAATTCGTAAGCTGAAAGCAGTTCACGCATTTCCATTTCAACAAGTTCCAACATTTCGGCATCATCCACCATATCGCACTTGTTCATAAACACTACCAATCTGGGAACGTTTACCTGACGAGCCAACAAGATGTGTTCGCGAGTCTGAGGCATCGGACCGTCAGTAGCAGCAACCACGATGATAGCACCGTCCATCTGAGCAGCACCGGTAACCATGTTCTTCACGTAGTCGGCGTGACCCGGACAGTCAACGTGAGCATAGTGACGGTTAGCAGTTTGATACTCTACGTGAGAAGTATTGATTGTAATACCTCTTTCTTTTTCTTCAGGAGCGTTGTCGATAGAATCGAAAGAACGCAATTCTGAAAGACCTTTCTTTGCCAACACTGTAGTGATAGCGGCAGTCAACGTGGTTTTACCGTGGTCTACGTGACCAATAGTACCAATGTTTACGTGCGGTTTGGTACGTTCGAATTTCTCTTTAGCCATAGCTTTACTTGTTTATTTATTTGATTAATAATCAGCTTTTACATTTTTATGAGCTGTTACCGGGATTTGAACCCGGGACCTCTTCCTTACCAAGGAAGTGCTCTACCACTGAGCTATAACAGCGAGATATAGAGTTGTGGGCAAAGATGGATTCGAACCACCGAAGGCGTAAGCCAGCAGATTTACAGTCTGCCCCATTTGGCCACTCTGGTATTTGCCCCTCTGTTTTATTGTCAAAAAACTCTTTTCTTCTTCAAACTGTCCAACGAAAGCACTTGGATACTTGAGCCTCTTGTCGGATTCGAACCAACGACCCCGAGATTACAAATCACGTGCTCTGGCCAACTGAGCTAAAGAGGCAAACTTAAAAATGCAACCGTTGCGTATCATAGCGAGCGAAACGGCTGCAAATTTAGGCATTTATTTTTTACCCGCAAAATTTTAGCGGAAAATTATTTGGTTCGCTGTTTTTCCTTATACTTCACCAACTGTTTTTCCAAAGCCTCCAAGGAGAGATCCACCGCTTCTTCAAACGTATCACAAACCTTATTGGCATATAACTCCCCATTGGGAACCAACACCTTTACTCCGGCTTCTTTATTTTCAGCTGTTTCCGGTTTTACAACCTTTAATGACACCTCTACTTTCTTTATATCGTCGTAAAATTTCTCCAACTTGACAACCTTTTTTTGGATAAAGGCCTGCAGCTGCTCTGACGCATCAAAGTGAATCGATTGAATTCTTACTTCCATACTTACCTCCTTTTTACTTAGGCTCGGGGATGAGCCTGGTTATACACTTTTTTAAGTTCTTCAAAAGTGGTATGCGTATAAACTTCCGTTGTCGCCAAGCTTTCGTGCCCGAGAAGCTCCTTTATCGAATTTAAATCAGCACCATGATTCAACATGGCCGTCGCAAAGGTGTGCCTCAACACATGGGGACTTCTTTTCTTTACAGTCACCACTTTTGATAGATTCCGTTTTACTAATGCTGCCACGAAACCCGGATAAAGCCGTTGTCCGCCCTTTCTGACAAAAAAGGCGTCCGAACGTAGCGGAAATTTTTCATTTCTTTTGTTGACATATTCGCGCATAGAGAATTCCAATTCCTTAGCAAAAGGTATCAGGCGCTGTTTGTTTCTCTTTCCCGTCACTTTTATCAAAGCCGTAGAAAAATCCACATCGGCATCGTTCAACCCCACTAATTCCGAAAGACGCATACCGGTAGCATAAAACATTTCGATAATCATACGATCCCGGCATCCCTCAAAACTTTCCCCGAAATCAATGTCATCCAACAAACGGTTCATCTCGTTTTCTTTCAGAAAGACCGGAAGCGGCTTCTTTTTTTTAGGCCTCACCACTTTCTGTAATGGGTCTACCGCCACCAATCCCTTCCGCAGGAGAAATCGATAATACGTTCTTATGGAGCTAAGTTTACGGTTAATAGTAGAAGCACACCGTTGTTCGTCCATCAGGAATGCAATCCAATCACGAACAAGTTCCGCATCTACTTTCTCAGGCGTTATGCTTCCAAGCTGTTCTTCACCAAACTTTTGCAATTCCAGAACATCTGCTTTATAGCGCTCTACCGTGCTTTCGGCATAGTTTCGCTCATGCAAAAGATAGTCAAGAAAAGAATCTGTCAACAACATTTCGCTACATATCTAAATCATGCAACGAATGTATAAAAAAGAATTCAATAATTCAAAGGAATTTACGAATTATTAATCTTCTACTTGCTGAAGTTTCTGAACGTAAACGGCACGCTCTTTATTAAGTCTCTTAGTCACAGAAGGTTTGTCAAACTGCTGTCTGCGTCTCAATTCCTTAACGATACCGGTCTTTTCGAATTTTCTTTTGAACTTCTTCAGCGATTTTTCAATGTTTTCGCCTTCTTTTACAGGTACTACAATCATTTTCTTTTGATTAAATGTTAATGGTTTAATATTTTACGATTAAATCGAGCGGCAAAATTACACATACTTTCTTTATTCACAAAACTTTCTGGAGAAAAACTATCAATCAGACCCGAAGGAGTTTCCAAAGAGTGAGCAAAAAGCCGCATTACCAGAAGCAGAACAACCATAGACGAAGCGTGGTCGGACTATACACCAACCTCAAGCCAGCTATGAGCCAGCTCCGAGGTACCAAGTAGTCCCAAAAGCCTCTAAAACAGTCATATACATCTAATTATCAACATCTTACATCAAATATTTTTCTCGCGCGCGCGAGAGAAGAAAAGAAAAAGAGAAGAAAAAGAAGAAGATAAGAGAAGAACAGAATAAGAATAAGCCTCCAACATTCCCCATAGATTTTCTTTAAAGGAGGATGAGGAATCTCTCATCCAATTTAAATATCCCCTTTGTGTTTTCCCAATAGCAGACTTCCGTCAAAGCCACACTGCAACCGGACAAATGCCACACTCCGGCATCCCTCAGCCCACACGATATGCCCCGCAAAGTGTGGCAAAGGAAGCAACAAAGTGCGGCAAAGGGAACAACAAAGTGTGGTGTTAGGGGCAGCGACATAGAATGATAGAATTTGAAGAATAAAACTTCAGAAATATCAACACATTCATTTCCAAATAAAAACATAAAGGAGGATAAGGCAAAACCAAGAAGCCTTAAACAGAGAAAATAAAGCAGATATAGCTTTTTTTTCAAAGAAAGTAAGTAACTTTGGAGAAAGAATATAAAATTTAAAGAAAAATGAATCAAACAGTCAGTGAGAAAATAAATGCCCTGCGCGCCATGTTTCATCAAAAAAACATAGCGGCTTTCATCGTACCCAGCACCGACCCGCATCTCAGCGAATACGTAGCGCCACATTGGAAATCAAGGGAATGGATTTCCGGATTCACCGGATCGGCAGGTACCGTAGTCGTCACGCACGAAAAAGCAGGCCTATGGACGGACTCGCGTTATTTCTTGCAAGCCGACCGGCAATTGAAAAACAGCGGAATAGAACTATACAAGGAAATGCTACCTGAAACACCTACTATCCCTGCCTTTCTGAGCGCAAACCTCAATCATGGAGATACCGTGGGAATTGACGGCGAGGTGTTCTCTGTGGAGGAAGTCAGACAACTTGAAAAGCTGTTGCTGAAAAACAATATTTTCGTAAAAAACATTTCCGACCCCATGAACAGTATATGGGCAGACCGTCCTGCCATGCCGGAAGAGCCGGGATTTGTATACCCCACCCAACATGCAGGAAAAACACCCCGAGAAAAACTGACCGCCATCCGGAAAGAGATGGAAAAGAATGGTGCCGACGCTCTGCTCGTTTCTTCGCTGGATGAAATAGCATGGACACTGAACATCCGTGGCAACGATGTGCACTGTAACCCGGTCGTGGTGAGCTACCTGATCATAGAAGCGCATAATGCCCACTTCTTTATACGGCCGCAGAAAGTGACGGAAGCTCTTTCCGCCCACCTCGAAGAAGCCGGAATATCCATCCACAACTATGACGAAATAATACCTTTCCTCAACCGTATCACTGCCGGAAGCGTGATGCTGAATCCCGCAAAGACAAACTATGCCGTTTACTCCGCCATACGCCCCCAATGCCACATCATCGAGGGAACATCGCCGATAACTCTTTTGAAAGCTATCCGCAACGAGCAGGAAATGGCCGGTATTCGGGCAGCCATGCAACGCGACGGAGTGGCTTTGGTGAAATTCCTGAAATGGCTGGAAGAAGCAGTACCCACCGAGCAAGAGACGGAAATCAGCATAGACAAGAAGTTGCATGAGTTTCGCGCCGCCCAACCGCTTTACATGGGAGAGAGTTTCGACACTATTGCCGGATACGGGCCACACGGAGCCATCGTACACTATGGAGCCACATCCGAGACCGATGTTCCACTAAAGCCGAAAGGCTTCTTGTTATTGGACTCCGGCGCGCAGTATCTGGACGGAACCACGGACATCACCCGCACCATCGCTTTGGGAGAGTTGACAGAAGAAGAAAAAACAGACTACACCTTGGTTCTGAAAGGACATATAAATTTAGCTATGGCCATCTTCCCCGAAGGCACACGTGGAGCACAATTAGATGTACTGGCCCGCATGCCCATGTGGCAACACCGCATGAATTTCCTTCATGGAACGGGACACGGAGTAGGGCATTTTCTCAATGTACACGAAGGCCCGCAAAGTATTCGCATGAACGAGAACCCGATCAGTCTGCAAGCCGGAATGGTAACATCAAACGAACCGGGAATTTATAAAACCGGAAGTCACGGAGTGCGCATAGAGAACCTGACCCTTACCGTAGAGGCCGGTGAAGGCATGTATGGAAAATACTTGAAGTTCGAGACAATCACCCTCTGCCCCATCTGCAAGAAAAGCATCCGCAAAGAAATGCTGACAACAGAAGAAACCGAGTGGCTGAACGATTATCATCGGAAAGTGTACGACCGACTTTCGCCGGACCTGAACGAGGAAGAACAAGAATGGCTGAAAGAAGCCTGTGCCCCACTCACCGCTAATCATTAATCTACTAACGAACTTAAAAAATGGCAATCATAAAATCAGTAAGGGGCTTCACCCCCGAAATAGGAGAAAATTGCTTCTTGGCCGACAATGCAGCCATCATCGGCGATGTGAAAATGGGACGCGATTGCAGCATCTGGTTCAGCACCGTGTTGCGAGGAGATGTAAATTCCATTCGCATCGGTAACGGAGTAAATATTCAGGACGGAAGCGTACTTCACACATTGTACCAAAAGTCAACCATCGAAATAGGCGACCATGTGTCTGTGGGTCATAATGTCACCATACACGGAGCCACTATCAAGGATTATGCCTTGGTAGGAATGGGTTCTACCATACTCGACCATGCCATTGTCGGTGAAGGAGCCATTGTGGCAGCCGGCTCTCTGGTATTGAGCAACACCATTATTGAACCGGGCAGTATCTGGGGAGGAGTTCCCGCCAAATTTATCAAGAAGGTAGACCCTGCTCAAGCTAAGGAACTGAACGAGAAAATCGCCCATAACTACCTGATGTATTCCAATTGGTACAAAGAACAATAATGCATGCCCGCCGAGAAGGTCTTCCGGCTGACATATGCCCCTCACACCGCATTCAGGGTCTATTGAAGCCTCATGCGACATAAGACAAACAGGCGCGAATTCCGTGGAATAAACACAGTATCCAATGATACATTCCGTAAATTCCGCACAATTCGCGCCTAAAGGAAGAACTTAAATTTATTTTAACGCATCCTCCGGAAAACCGTCAGAAGTTTTCTTCTAACCCAAAAGCTACTTAAAAGTTAATCATACTCATAATCTTATTCGTTGCCCCGGCATTATCTGTCACATATTTACCGGCGTTCGTCCCCGTCTCATGCAGAAACTTCTCGTCTGACAGCATACGGTCGAGCAGCCTCTTCAGCTCATCGTAATCCTTCACCGAAAAAGCCCCTCCCGACTCAATCAAATGGATGGCTTCCTGGAACTTCTGGTATTTAGGCCCGAAAATCACCGGGATGCCATAAACCGCAGCTTCCAGCGTGTTGTGTATCCCCACACCGAACCCTCCTCCGATATAGCTGATTTCGCCATAGCGGTAAATGGAGGAAAGCAGCCCGAAGCAATCTATAATCAAACAGTCGGCTTTACATACATTTTTCTCGTCCGCACGAGTATATCGCACGTAGGGACGTTTCAACTTACGGATAATCTCCACCAGATGATTCTCGTCGATGACATGCGGAGCAATAATCAGCTTCACCTCCGGATGTTCATTGAAGTATTCTATAAACAGATCTTCGTCCGGCTGCCAGGAACTTCCTGCCACAAAAGTCATCGTGTTGTTCTTGAAAAGTTCCACCAAGGGTAATTCCTTGGCTTCCTCACGTATTTGCAGCACACGGTCGAACCTCGTATCGCCCACCACCGTAGCACGATTGATGCCGATCTTTGCCAAATAGCGCTTAGAGCGCTCGTTCTGTACAAACAAATGGTCGAAGTTGCGCAACACATGCCTGTACGTTCCACCATACCATTTGAAGAATATCTGCCCACGACGAAAGATGGAGGAAATGCTATATACCGGGATACGGCGTTTATGCAATTCATCCAAGTAGTTCTTCCAGAATTCATACTTGATAAAGAAAGCCATACAAGGATTCACAATATCAAGAAACTTCTTTACATTGCGAGGTTTATCGAAAGGCAGATAGCAAACGACATCGGCACCTCTGTAATTCTTACGGACTTCATAACCTGAGGGAGAGAAAAAGGTAAGCAGAATGCCATAATCCGGATATTTGGCACGAATTTGTTCAATCAGCGGTCGTCCTTGCTCAAATTCCCCCAAAGAAGCGGCATGAAACCAAATATAGCGTTTCTCCTTCTCCAATTGCTGGCGAAGCAGTTCGTAAACCACCCAATGTCCTTTCATCATCTTCCGCGGCTTCCGGCTGAACGGAGCAACCAAATGCACAAAAAAATCGTAAACGACTATGGCAAAATTGTATAGCATACTACAATTCTTTCATTATTCATTTCAGAACATCGATGGCGCGCTGTATGCGCTCCAGCGTTTCTTCCTTTCCTATCAATTCGGTAATGTCGAACATGTGCGGACCTTTACACTCTCCCACCACTGCCAGACGAAAAGCATTCATCACATTACCCAGATGATAGCCACGTTCTGTAATCCAACCAATGACAATATCCTCCGAAGGCTTGGACGAGAAATCGGCAATACCCCTCAACACATCCATCAACTCTGCCATGATGCGCGGCGTGTCTTCGGACCAGCGCTTCTTCACATCCTTTTCAGCATACTCCGTCGGGGCAATGAAGAAGAAACGGGTTTGCTCCCACAATTCCTTTACAAAATTCACACGGCCTTTCACAAGAGAAACCACTTTTGCCAGGAACTCATCGCTATATTTGTCCGCATCAATGCCATTAGCCGTGAGCACCGGTTTAAATAAACGGGTAATCTCTTCATCGGGTTTCATCATGATGTATTCATGGTTAAACCAGATACCTTTCTTATAATCAAACTTTGCACCCGACTTGCTGCAATGGCTCAAATCGAAGAGTTTCACCAATTCGTCCATCGTCATCAATTCCTGGTCGTTGCCCGGATTCCATCCCAGCAAAGCCAAGAAGTTGATAACCGCCTCAGGCAAATATCCCGATTCGCGATAACCCGAAGAGACATCCCCCGACTTGGGATCATGCCACTCCAACGGGAAAACCGGAAAGCCCAGGCGATCACCGTCGCGTTTGCTCAATTTTCCGTTACCTTCAGGTTTCAGCAACAAAGGCAAGTGAGCAAAGGCAGGCATGGTATCTTCCCAACCGAAAGCGCGGTACAGCAACACATGCAGGGGAGCCGACGGCAACCATTCTTCACCGCGAATCACATGAGACACCTCCATCAGATGGTCGTCCACGATATTCGCCAAATGGTACGTGGGCAATTCGTCAGCCGATTTATAGAGCACTTTGTCGTCGAGGATAGATGAGTTAATCACCACTTCGCCGCGAATCAGGTCGTTGACATGTATATCCTCGTTCGGTTCAATCTTGAAACGTACCACATATTGTTCGCCGGCAGCAATCAAGGCATCCGTTTCCTCCTTGGAAAGAGTCAGTGAGTTGCGCATCTGCATACGGGTAGAGGCATCATACTGAAAGTTAGCAATTTCGGCACGTTTGGCTTCCAACTCCTGTGGAGTATCGAAAGCGATATATGCCTTTCCTGCTTCCAATAAGACCTGCACATACTTCTTGTATATTTCCCGACGTTCCGACTGGCGATACGGTCCATAATTTCCGCCGAAGCTCACTCCTTCGTCAAAGGGAATGCCCAGCCACTTGAAAGATTCCAAGATATACTCTTCAGCCCCCGGTACAAAGCGGTTGGAGTCCGTATCTTCAATACGGAAAATCAAGTCACCTCCATGCTGGCGGGCAAAGAGATAATTATACAAAGCTGTACGCACACCACCAATATGCAACGCTCCCGTAGGACTCGGAGCAAAACGGACTCTGACCTTTCTTTCTGCCATAATCTACCTTAACTTATAAAGATTAACCTCTTATTTATCGGTTTCTTCGTATTTAAATATGCTTTTTAGATGGCAAAATTAAGCCTTTTTTTTCACACTAATGTTTTTTTTCGTACTTTTCGCAAAAAATTCAGTTGTTATGAGTTATTTCAATCCCAAAAAGGAGTTTTCTTTAAAAGATTTGCTATACAAGGTGCTGATCTTCATCGGCACAGTAGGGGTTATTGTCTATTTCCTGCCGCGAGACGGTAAATTCAACTATCAATTTGACATCGACAAACCCTGGAAGTACGGACAACTCATGGCCACATTCGACTTTCCGATATACAAGGCCGACGAAGTGGTGAAGCGCGAACAAGACAGCATCTTATCTTCTTTTCAGCCCTATTTCCAATTGGACAAAGAGGTTGAGAAGAAAGTCCTCGCCAAACTGAAAACAGACTACCAAAGCCACCTGCGCGAGTTGCTTCCTTCCACAGACTATGTCCGTTTTCTGGAAAGGACACTGTCCGAGATATACCGTGCCGGCATCGTCTCTACCGAAGAGTTAGACAAGCTGCATAAGGACAGCATTTCTTCCATCATGGTAATCAACGACAAGATGGCATCCCATCAACCCACCGAGAAAGTCTATTCGGTCAAAGACGCCTACCACTACATCCTCACTGCCGACAGTAGCCGATACCGCCCGGAGGTTCTGCGCCAATGTTCTCTGAACGAATACTTGTTCCCTAATCTGACTTACGACGAACAACGGACGGAAACCGCCCGGGAGGAGATACTCAATGACTATTCATGGGCCAACGGCATCGTATTGAGCGGCCAGAAAATCATCGACCGTGGAGAAATCGTCAACCAAGAGACATACAGCATTCTTGAAAGTCTCCGGAAAGAGTCCATCAAGCGCAGCGAGTCCATCGGGCAGAAACGCCTGATGCTGGTGGGACAGATTCTGTTCACCGGCATCTTCATGCTGTGTTTCATGCTCTATCTCGAATTATTCCGCAAAGACTATTACAAGCGCAAAGGCAGCCTTTCCCTGCTCTTTGCCTCAATCACGTTCTACTGCGTACTGACAGCCATCATGGTGTCCAACAACATCTTCAACGTCTACATCATCCCGTATGCCATGCTGCCCGTCATCATCCGTATCTTCCTCGATTCGCGCACGGCATTCACAGCCCAAGCCATCACTATACTGATATGCTCCATCTGCCTGCGCTATCCTCACGAGTTCATTCTCCTGCAACTCTCGGCCGGGCTGGTCGCCATCCTCAGCCTGAGGGAGCTTTCGCAACGCTCGCAACTGTTCCGCACCGCCATCCTCGTGATACTGACCTACGTTGCGGTGTATTTTGCTTTCGAGTTGATTACAGAGAATGACTTGTCTAAATTCAATGGAAGCATGTACACATATTTCATCATCAACGGAATTCTGCTGCTGTTTGCCTATCCCCTGCTTTTCCTTGTGGAGAAAACATTCGGTTTCACGTCCAATGTGACGTTGGTGGAACTCTCTAATATCAACAACAGCTTGTTGCGCCGCATGTCCGAAACCGTCCCCGGCACCTTCCAACACTCCATGCAAATGGCCAACCTGGCAGCCGAAGCGGCTAACCGCATCGGAGCCAAAAGCCAATTGGTGCGTACCGGGGCGTTGTATCACGACATCGGAAAGATGGAGAATCCGGTATTCTTCACCGAGAATCAGTCGGGCAACGTCAATCCGCACAAGAACCTCAGCTATGAGCAGAGCGCACAGACCATCATCAGCCACGTCACCGACGGACTGAAATTAGCGGAAAAGCACAACCTGCCCAAAGCCGTCAAAGACTTTATCACTACCCACCATGGCCGCGGGAAAACAAAATATTTCTACATCTCATGGAAGAACGAGCATCCGGGCGAAGAACCCGACGAGGAAGTGTTCACCTACCCCGGTCCCAACCCGTTCACCAAAGAGCAGGCCATACTTATGATGGCCGATTCTGTGGAAGCCGCCTCACGCAGCCTGCCCGAATATACAGAAGAGAGCATCGGCAATCTGGTAGAGAAAATCATAGACTCGCAGGTGGCAGAGGGCTTCTTCAAACAATGTCCCATCACCTTCAAGGACATTGACGTAGTGAAAACCGTGTTCAAGGAGAAGCTGAAAACGATATACCATACGCGCATCAGTTATCCCGAACTAAAAAAATAAGTACCATGGAAGTGAATAACAAAGAACAGAAAAGAGCCGGACAATTGCTGCAAAGCCTGCAAGTGAACCTGCATCAAATCAAGAGTTTCAGTTTCATGAAACGCAAGCAACAGACGTTGTCGTCAAGCGGTGCACCGGCCAAAGGCCAATACGGGCCGGGCATACTGACGCTGCACCTGCAGGATGGAAAAGAAAAAACCGTCTGCCTGCCGCCTTTCCGCCACCCGTCGTCGGTGGTGCGCTTCCTTGTAGCCAACGGCATTGCATTCGACAACTACACGCCACGCCAACGCACGATAGGCGAGATTCCCACAACGACCTACCAGCGCACATCACTCTATATGTTCTGGTTCTTCGTTTTATTCCTGACGTTCCTCATACTGGGCTACTACTCCATCGGCCTCCATACCTGGTGGGGCTTCCTCACCGCCTTTGCCTCCTTTGCCTTGAGCCTTTTCTTCATCTGCATGCTGATGACCCGCTTCTGCTACCTGACGCTGACCAATGAAGCACTCGTCATACACAGCATAGGCAGAACGATACGCTACCCGTACCGGAGCCTGCGAAAGGTGAACTTCGATTTTGCCCGCGAGCAGAATTTCACACACGTCATGGAATTGTTAGACAATCACTACCGCTACCGGCTGTTCTACATCGGAAGGGTATCCAGAAAGAAGCTGAACGAGATTGCCGAACTGCTGCAACAGGCAGGAGTGGACGCCACTTGCAGCCTGAACGACCAAAAGAGATACTATCAGGATAAATATATCGCCCATTAGGCTACGAATCCATCTCTGCCAAAAGGCCGGCACAGGCATCTTCCAGAATATCGAGCACATACTCGAAGCCCTCGGCTCCGCCATAATAGGGGTCGGGCACGTGGTCGGCATGCGCAAACTTCGTGCAATACTCCGTCATGCGATGCAGTTTTTTCCACTCGGCGGTGGAGGGAGCACGTTCTTTCAAGTCATCCATATTGCGGTCGTCCATTCCTATGATCAGGTCAAAGTTATAGAAATCGTCCGTACACACAGGACGCGAGCGGTGAGTCAGGTTGTAACCCCGCCGTGCGGCATGGGCGCGCATCCTGCTGTCGGGCAATTCACCCCGGTGATAGGATGATATTCCTGCCGAATCGACCACGAACCGCTCTGCCCGACCTGCCTCCTCCAACATCTTCCGCATCACTCCTTCGGCAGAAGGAGAACGGCAGATATTGCCTAAACAAACAAAAAGTATCTTCTTTTTATCTTCCATACATAAAACATCTACATACATAATGATTAGCAACGAAAAAGCTACCCAAACGTTTTTGTGTCATCGACGATTTCCGCCAATAGTTTGATTAAGGGAATACTTATGGGGGACTTTTTTTCTTCTTATAAAATCGTTACATGGGATCTACATCATAATAGACAATCAGCGACTTGAAACGGTCTTCGGCTACCATCTCCTTCTGCACCTGCACAAGCAGCTCGCGCACGCGTGCCATCGGAGCCGTTGCTTCGAGTTTCAGAACAATCTTACGGATAAACAGCATCTGCACACGTGCCACCGCCGGTTTGTCCGGACCCAGTACCCGGCTGCCGAAAACGGTACGCAACTTGGCGGCCATTGTCTGCGCCATCAGGTCGAGCAACGTCTCGTTCCGGTTTTTCAGATAGACATACACCAACCGATAGTAAGGCGGATAACGGAACATCTGACGCTCGGCCAGTTGTCCGCCCGCCATCGCCTCGTAATCATTGGCAATGACTTGCGGAATAATGGGATGATCCACACTTTTGGTCTGCAATACCACCTTCCCCCGTCCGCTTTTCCGTCCGGCACGTCCCGCCACCTGCGCCATCAGCTGGAACGCACGTTCGTAGGCACGGAAATCGGGATAATTCAGCATGGTGTCGGCATTAAGAATCCCAACCACACTGACACGGTCGAAATCAAGTCCCTTGGATACCATCTGCGTACCTATCAGGATATCCGTTTTTCCTTGCTCAAAATCGGAAATAATACGTTCGTATGCCGTACGCGTACGAGTAGTATCCAAATCCATCCGGGCTATCCGAGCTTCGGGGAAAAGTTCTTTGATGTCGTCTTCAATCTTTTCCGTGCCGAAACCTCGATTGCGCAAGTCGGTGCCTTCGCACGCCGGGCAGGCATGCGGAAGCTGGTAGGTATAGCCGCAATAATGACAAGTCAGGCGGTTCATCCCTTTGTGATAGGTCAGGCTCACATCGCAATTCTTGCATTTGGGCACCCATCCGCACGTATTACACTCTATCATGGGGGCAAAGCCACGGCGGTTCTGGAACAAGATGACCTGCTCTTTCCGTTCCAAAGCCTCACGTACGTATTGCAGCAGCAACGGCGAGAAAGGACCGTTCATCCTCTTCTTGCGATGGAGTTCTTTAATGTCCACAGGAATAATTTCAGGCAACTGTACCTCTTTATGCCTCTCTTTCAGTTCCACCAAACCATACTTGCCCGACAGGGCATTGTGCCAGGTCTCCACCGAAGGAGTAGCTGTGCCCAACAACGTTTTGGCTCCACACATGGATGCCAGCATGATGGCCGCATTACGGGCATGGTATCGGGGAGCAGGGTCTTGTTGCTTGTAGGTGTTTTCATGCTCCTCATCCACAATGACCAACCCCAAGTTGCGAAAAGGAAGAAATATGGAGGAGCGGACTCCCAAAATGATGTCGTAACCCTCTTCCGTCAATTGTTTTTGCCAGATTTCCACCCTCTCCGCATCCGGGAACTTGGAGTGATAGATACCCAGACGAGAGCCGAAGAAACGTTGCAAACGTTCCGTTATCTGAGTGGTAAGAGCAATCTCCGGCAAAAGGTACAGCACCTGCTTCCCCCGACGGATGGTTTCTTCTATCAGATGGATATAAATCTCGGTCTTGCCGCTTGCCGTCACTCCATACAACAGGCAGACATTCTTTGTCCGGAAATTCTCTTGTATATCATGAAGTGCCTGCTGCTGATGTCTGTTCAGCTCATTGACGGGAACAAGCGGCTTGGTTAGTGCCATGTTCAGTCTGCCCACTTCTCGAGAATAAACTTCAAAAACGCCACGCTCCACCAGCGCTTTGAATACGCCCGGAGTGGCAGATGCACGTTGCAACAAATCTGTTTTGGAGACTTCTTTCACCTCACGCCCTCCCAAGCAACCGGACAGCTCGATGTATTTCATCAGCAGGTCAAGCTGTTTGGATGCCCGACGCTGCAACTCATCGAAAAAGAAATGCAGTCGACGCTCATTGCTTGCGGCAGCGGTGAGACGTACACAAAGCTCCGTCTTAGGTTTATAGGTACGGCGCAACTCTTCTTTCACAAAGATGGCTTCTTTCTCGAGCAACGCCTTCACTACAGAAAGGATATTTCTGATACCACCCTCCTTCTCCAATTTGGTGACGCTCTGTTCCGGTTCGGCCGAGAGCATATCCAGAATCTTCCGCTCCTTCTCCGGAAGGGGGGCTTCGGATTCGAAATCCGGATTATATTCTACAATCGTTTCGCTTTCCAGCTTCAGGCCGGAAGGCAAAGCCGCCTTATACACATCCCCCGGCGTACAAAGATAGTAATCGGCAATCCATTCCCAAAACGCAAATTGATCAGGAAGCAGTATCGGGTCGGCATCCAACAACGCCGACACTTCTTTTACTTCATAATCGGTAGGCGCACACCGGTGCACATTACGCACTATGCCCGTATAGTACTTCTTCCGGCCGAAAGGCACTACCACCCGGCATCCCGTCCGCACGTCATCCGCCCACTCTTCCGGCAAGGAATAAGTGAAACAGCCATGCAAAGGCAAGGGCAATATGACATCTACATATTTCTTCATTGCGAGGACAAAGATACGACAAAGTCAGAGAGAACAAAAAAAAGACCGCCTCCTTTTTATTTAAAGGAGACAGCCTTGTTCTGTCGGCAAAATATTGGTCCGTTTACTGATACTTCACCTCTACCCCCATGGTGTCATGTCTCATTTCGCGTTCGCTGCGATAGAGCTTTCCATTTCTCAGGTAGTAGTATTCCTGATTACCGGCAAATTCAATATTGGCATATTCCAGATTGTCTTCTGATTTGCAGGCTTTCCATGTACTTTCATACGTCACCGAGTCAGAGAATGTGATGAGGGTTGTAGAGTCCTCATGCAACTCAAAGCGTATTCCGGTCTCCGTTATAAATGTGCCGGCAAAAGGATGGGAATTATCCGTTGATTTAGAACCGGAGCCCATGTTGCCGCATGAATATAGTGCAGACAAACAAACAATCATCAATACTGTCCAAAAAGTAGCTTTCATATTCTTCATTCGTTTATTTAAAAGAGAGAGAGAGTGCCCTCCACAGAGAACACCCTCTTTCCTTTTATTGATTGATTATCTTGATGATAGGCAAGATTTATTCACCCGGAGTTCCGGCATTCTTCTTAACTACTACTTCAAATGTCTTAGTGAAAGTCTTCCACTTGTAACCGAACTTAACAGGGATGTAAAGTTTGTAGTCCCAGTTAACCGGAGTACCACTGTAGTTGAAGTAAGTCAATTCTTCTTTCACCGGATCATAAGTAACTTTCGTATTAGAAGGCAGAGGACCATTTGTTACACCTTCTGTCGGAATCAAGTTACCGCCTACGAGCTTCAAGTTAGATTTAACTTCAGTAGTCATCCATTGACCTTCAACTGCCTCATAGAAGTTCCACAAAGCAACCTCCAACGGAGTACCAACTTTCTTCACGGTATAGAAATTACCGCTGGCGTCAGCATTCCAAGAGATATAAGTAAAGGCGTTCTTCACACTGATTGTACTACCTGTGATAGTAGCATCGGTAAAGTTATCCGTCGTACCTTCTTTCACCTTCAGCGGCTCGATAATAAACGCATCGTATGCCTTAATCAGAGCAGTATGTGCTGCAGCATGCAGAGGACTGTCATAGCAAAGGTCGGCAACCATCTTGATAGGTACTAACTTACCTACGATAGCTTTGGCTGCTTCAGTCGGTTTGTCATTCACCAAGTCTGCGAACGGAGCGTGAGCCGGATTCTTTTCTTCCAACTTGATATTGTAAGTCAATTCAGCCGGATTCAAGTTATTCGGTTTCGTATTGACAATGGTTGCAGCAAGTTCACTATTGATAAACAATTGTGTACCGTCAGCACTTACAGTAGCGTTCATTGCAACATACTTCGTTCCATTGAAATAGTCATACTTATAAGCAGCCGTAGCCAATTTTTCGGCATCGAAGATGAAACGTACACCTTCTTTTACGTAAGTGGGTGCACCTGCTACTCCTAAGTGTCCGGGAGCAGTAGTCGGATAATCTACCGAATAGTAGAACTTCTTGCCGGCCACGTTCTTATTTGCATACCAGATAGCACCATCGGCACCGGTAGTCGGCTTCTTGCCAAGGTCATCCAAGTAACCGTTCAACAAGTCGGTATAGATGTTACAAGTCGGGTTGTTCGTTGTATTGGCACCCCAAGCCGGGTTAGACTCGGTAGTATTGTAAACAATCGGGTTCACATTGAATACAGACCAATCAGTACCCTGCTTCCAGTAACGGCCATCATAACCCCACAAGTTGAATACCGGCTTATAGATAGTACGTGTCAAAGTAATAACCAAAGTAGGATATGCGCCTGTCGGATCTTTCCAGTAGATAATCTTAGAGAAGTCCATCTTTTCCTGCTTGTTCCAGTTAGGATACTTCTTCACGATATCGGCATGAGTCAATGTCCAGATGATGTTATAAGAATCTACACCACTTTCAGAGTTAATCTTGATTACAGCAGTTCCTTCACCCTTACCGCTTGTTCCGTCGAAGCCGGGATCCGTGTAAACGGCGTGGAATTCTTGCTTCGTCATACCGCCATCCTTAGCCTGTGCATAAATCTTCTCGTTCATGTACTGAGTACCGATAACGCCGTCATAATTAGCGCACTTATAGATTTCATCGTTAAGAGCAATAGAGATAGGACGTACGCCTGTTTCTTTCACCCACTTAATCTTGAAGTAACGGATAGCAACCAATTTGTTGTTTACAGAGTCAACCAATTCGGCACGGATAACCGGTTCGCGGCCTACAGAAGTAGCGTTAGGATCAGTGATGGTATAAACTCCTGAAGTCAGGATACCGTTTGCCGGAGAATCGATTTTAGCAAACTTCTGCTGGTCGGTTTTATTGGTATTTCCTTCAGGACCACCCAATGTGATATACGGTGCAGCAGCTTTGTAGAAACGATAAGTCAAACCATAATCCTTGTAGTTCTTCAACTCTTTGTGATTGGAATGATCTTTCAAAGCAACATCAGCATCGGTCACACATACGGTTACCAGTTTCTTCAGATCAAGAGGCTTGTTATATTGCCATTTGTAATCCACTCTTACGCCTGCCAAAGATTTGTACACATCTACAGAATCACTGTAGTGAACGTAGAACGGATTCGGTTGTTCTGTAAGGTCAGTCTGTTCTTCATCGGCAAACATGTTAACGGTTACGGGCTTGCTGAAGTCGGTTCTGCTATTGGCGATATAAGGAACTTTGATTGCTTCGTGCAGACGAACGTATTCAGAGTTCACATATACTTTTTTGCCTGCTGCTTTTTCTTCTGCAGTCAAGTTAGCTTCCGCAATAGGAGTCTTCAAAGAAACCATGTGGAATGTTTCCTTGTTTCCAGTGCCAAACGGAGTGGCAGCGATAGAACCTACAACTGTTTTCTTAAACTTCACAGTCATCACGTTCTTGTCGATAGAATACTCTACGGGCTTAACCGGATTGTTTTCAGTAACAGCCGTAGCCTTGGTCACGATGTTTTCAGATTTGATGCAATCGAAAGAAGGCAACTCAACATCTTGCGTACGAACACCAACGTTGGGGCTTACATGGAAATAAGCTTCGTTGCGGTCAGTAGAAATGTAGAGAGGAGAACCCACACCTACGTGATCCAATACGGGACGAGTTCCGTGAGGAGTGGTGTGATCCGGAAGAGCCTGATACTTCTGCGGAGTGTACTGCAACGTAGTCAGCGTAATGGCGGCAATACCGTTGATGTGTGAAGTAGGAATTACGGCCAACGTAGACAAGCGATGTCCGAGCACACTCATCAATTTAGCAGTAAGGGCATCCACTTTAGCAGCCAAATCAGCCGTCTTAACATACTTGCCCTCCATTTCGGTCTTCAAAGCGGCAATCTCTTGAGAAAGTTTTTCCAACGTAGCCAACTTGTCGATTTGTTCCTGCAAAGCTTTGTCCGCTTTTTCGTAAGCGTCTTTCAAAGCAGCCAATTCTGCGGCCGTAACTCCACCTGTACTTGCCGTAGCAGCCTCCAAAGCCTTTTTAGCATCGGCTTTAGCAGCCTCGGCAGCAGTTTTGGCAGCTGTAGCTTCACTCTTTGCTTCACTGATTGAAGTTTGTAGAGTTGTTACCTGCGCAGTAAGTTGTTCTAGCGAAGCTTTTTTGTCCATCTGTTCCTGCAAGTTCTTGATGTCATCATCATAGTCTTTGCAAGATGTGAACACACCTGTAGAAGCCGTCATTAAGGCTCCAAACAAGATTACACTTAGATACTTCTTGTTCATAATAGAAAATTTAAATTTATAAAAAAAACAAAAACAGTCAACAAAATCTCTTTCGGGTACGCTTACCCGCATATTCTTACTCTATACGCCGTTACTTCGCAGGTAACGGAAGAATTTACCGTGCAAACATAAGCGTTTTTCTATAAACAAACAAATAATAAAGCTATTTTTTTATAACTAATTAAAAAGTTTGCATCATGAACTATCTTTTTATTATGAAAAGAGTGTTTAATTGGCTACTGATAAGCCTTTGCACATGTTTCTCCGAATGGAAAAAAAAATCTTTGGGAGACAACCATGTACAAGTTGTTTATTTCTACCCCAAATAACATCAGACAGATTTCGGGGTATCGGCAAGACCGTATCATGTCCGCATCAAGTCCGTACCTGCTCCGTATATATAAGTACGAAGCAGGTACGGACTTGATGCGGACATGATACGGAGGGGTTCGTTCGACAAACAGTTACGATTCTATATCAAGTACTAAAAACAAAACGTTATCATGAAAAAGACTACTTTACAAGAAATGCTGTCGGCAATTGCCGGAGAACTTCGCGAGAACGGAAGATGGGGAACAGCCCATATTTATGAAGCAACCCAGAATGTATTTGCAACATTCAACGGGCACGAAGAAACGTTTTTGCACGAACTTACCCCTATGCTGCTGAAAGAATTCGAGATGTATCTGCGTCATCGCAACTGTAGCTGGAATACCGTATCTACTTATATGAAAACTGTGCGTTCCGCCTACAACCGGGCCGTTGATAAAGGATATGCCGACTACATTCCCAGATTATTCGAGCATGTATATACCGGCACGAAGGCCGACCATAAAAGAGCTTTGGAAGCCGGAGAAATGGGTGTGTTGATTCGGAAGACAGAGGACGATTTGTCCAAAAGGGTTTCACCCACAAGCCTTCGGAGAACCCAGTTGCTTTTTGTTTTCATGTTCCTGACCCGAGGGCTTCCGTTTGTAGACTTGGCTTACTTGCATAAAAAGGATTTGCAGGATAATGTATTGTCCTATCGACGTAAAAAGACCGGGCGTATATTGAAAGTAGTACTTTCGCCGGAAGCCATGAACGTGGTACGCTTAATGGCAGATACAGACCCAAACTCTCCTTACTTATTTCCTATTCTGCATAGCAAAGACGGTTCGGAAGCTGCTTATCGGGAGTACCAATCGGCGTTAAGGAACTTCAATCATCAATTGTCAATATTGTCAAAGCGCTTGGGAATCAACTCTCACATCAGCACTTACACGGCTCGCCACACATGGGCCACAATGGCATATTATTGCGAAGTTCATCCCGGAATCATCTCGGAAGCCATGGGACATTCGTCTATCAGTGTCACGGAAACTTACTTGAAGCCCTTTTGCGACAAAAAAATAGACGAAGCCAACCGGACGGTTATATCATTTGTGAAAAACGACGGAATTTCTGCAAATATAGAATAACAGAACAGCTATACCTTATATATATAAAGAAGAGGAGGGATGGCAACATCTTTCCTCTTCAGGAATAAGTCTCGAATGTTTACAGAACAAGAGTGCAGTGTTACTGCAACGAACGTACAGTAATACTGCAAGAAGATTGCATTGGGCAAAATAAGACACATAAGCTGTTTTGCTTTGATTATAAATATTATTATCCGTTGGTGGAATAATTATAACGCATACCCGAACTCTTCATGAAATTATAAAGCATGTAATCGTGCTGAAAATCGGAGAATGTAATTTAGAGCCTGTTTATTAAACTTTATTCAATAGCATTCTAAGGATTCAAAGTTTTCCCCATCGACATAAAAAAACGTCAGTTCGAGATAAGAAAAGTGTACTAAAAGTTAGTAATCTCACTTATTTATGGTTGAATACCGATAACTGTGTAAAACAAATCCTTTATCCCTGTCGATTGTAAAGATATTCTGTAAGGGCTATAATGCCACCATCTTCGTACCATGTTCGTATCATGTTCGTGTGGAGTTGCTCGCTATAGACACGAAGAAAATACGAAGATGATAAGAGTGAGTATCAACTTTTTTCAAAGGAAGGAGGGGCTTTTATCGGGTAATGTCTTTCCCGGAAATAAGAATAAACAGGTTCCTCTTGTCAGGGCTGGCAGCTTATAACCTGCTGCCAAAGAAGTCGTCCATGAATATTGACATTATTGACAAAAGCAGATTTATTGCATAAGAATTATATCGAATTCACGTTAAAAAACTACAATGTCCACCCCACAAGCCCCCTTGCCTTTTTTAGACTGCCACCACGAGCCTATATTCTTGAACTTTTCACATGCTATCATCTGTTGATAGAAATACATTTCAAGCGTCATACCGAAATAAGCAGGATAATCGTCCCCTTTTCCGTTACCTGCGAAGTAACGGAAAATTTTATACATTTAAAACATATTCGGTTAGAATTATGAACACAAGAAACAAATTCTATTCATTGTTTTTTGCAGTGTTGTTGTTCTGTTTATTTCACTCAGGCAATATATCCGCACAGTTTTACTCAATACGCACCAATCTGCTCGGGCTTGCCACGGGCAACCTCAATGCCGAGGGTTCGATGGCTCTTTCCACCCGTTGGTCAATCCATCTTCCCGTGCAATACAATCCTTTCGACCTTTGGGAGGATGCCAAGCTGAAGAACATCACAGTCGCTCCGGGCATCCGCTATTGGATGCGCGAAACCTACGGGCGGGGCTGCTTCTTCGGTCTCCATGGTGTGTTCTCCTACTTCAATGCCGGAGGAATCTTCGGACACCGTTACCGCTATCAGGGAACGGCATGGGGTGGAGGTCTTTCCATCGGGCTGGCACGCCCGCTCTCCCGGCACTGGAATATTGAGTTCGAGCTGGGCGGAGGCATCGTTTGGGCCGACTGGGAACGATTCCGTTGCGCACACTGCGGTCGCCGGGTTGGCAAGGACAGTGGCCTACGTCTGCTGCCCACACGCACAGCCGTCAATCTGGTCTATCTGTTTTGATGCCCTCTTTTTTCTATAAAACCTGAAACAAAAGATATAATAAAGAGACGAACGATGAACAAATATCTCAAATCACCCATAACAGTTGTAGCCCTCTGCACGGGAATACTGCTGACCGTATCCTGCTCCACCTCGCAAGAGCCGAAAACCATGCGTCTGTTCATGCAGTCCAAGCGCCCCAACATCAGCCTTCCCCACAATGAGGGAATAAGTCCGGGCATGCTGGCCGAACAGTCGGAATTCACCACCACCTCCGACACCATGCCCCCCGCGCCGGTAGAAACACCCGACAGCGCGGATGACATATGGCGTACGGTGCACCTGAACAACGTCAGTATCGTGGCCGCACGCACAGTCATCAAGCAAGTCACCGCACGCCGGGGATCCGTACGTCTGGAGTTCGACATCCATGTCCCCTCCGTCCTCATCGACAGTTGCTGGAGGGTCACGCTCACTCCGATGCTCAACACCTCAGACAGCGTCTCTTCCCCCTTGTTGCCCGTAGTATTGGCGGGTTCGGACTTTATCAAGATGCAAGAAGCCGACTACAAGGCGTATGATCTTTTTCTGAAAGGAATCGTCGACCCTTCCGCTTACGACAGCATCTACCTCGACCGCAAAAACATCAACCGGGACATCGCCCGCCGCCAGAACCTTTTCTATGACCTCTACGGCAAGGAGCGCGGCCGTCAGATGGCCTACGAACATTGGAAACGGCTCGCCCTCGACCGCCAGAACTATTGGAACATGCGCATGCAGACCAACCGTACGACGTTGCGCCACCGTCTGGAGCGCAAGCGCATCGAAGAGGGCGTACGGCGTTACGTAACCGGACGGGACACATTCGGTCTTTCGGCCGTCTACGGGCGCAAGTACCGCCGCACGGCCTCTTTCTGGCCCAAGTACCGCATGGAACGGAAACTCACGGCCAGCCGTGTTCCTTCAAAATACCGTGCCCTCTATGTCAGCGGACGCACCATGTCCGACATACGCAATCATACCCTGAGCGCCGCCGACTCTGCGGAGATTTCAAGCCACCGATACTTCTTCGACCGCATCGCCGAGAACGAAATGAACGACCGCAACCGCGACCTCATCCGCAACCGCATCATCCCGTTCCCCTACATCGACTCGGTGATGAACCGCCAAACGGCACTGCCCGGCGAAGATTATGTTTACAACTACGTCTATACTTTGCCCGTGACGGAAGGGATGAAGAAACTCCACCTCCGTCTGGAATCCATTATAGAAGCCACCGACCGTAGCACATGGCGCCCCGCAGCCTCCGACACCCTGCTCTTCGTGGTAGCTTCTCTGAGCGACCTGATAGACCGCTCCCTGCTGCAACAGTTTATCGTAACCCCTCCTGCGGGAGATTCCACTCTTGTTTCGGGAGACAGTATCACCGCCGAACCAACCTACTCGCCTGGGGGGGCAGAGTATGCCGAGGGGTTACGGTTGCTGCAAGAGCGCGAATATCGCAAGGCGCTGCCTATGCTCCAAGCCCATCCCGATTATAACACGGCGTTGTGCCTGACACAGCTGGGATATCACGACGAAGCCATAGGACTGCTGAAACAGTTGCCTTCGAGTGCACGTACGAAATACCTTCATGCAGTGGTCTGCGCCCGCAAGGGAGACGACCAATCCGCCGTAATATACATGCTCGACGCCTGTCGCATGAACCCCGACCTTGTGTTGCGCATCCCTCTCGACCCCGAATTATCAGACCTCATACCGAAGTTCTACGGTCTCCGCAAGGAGTTGGATAAGATCTCGGAAGAAGGGGTCTGACCGGATATAACCATTTATTTTTTTATTCATTTATTTATTCACCAATTTATTTTTAGAGAATTATGAAAAAGAATGTATTTAAGAGTTTATTAACCGTATGTGCGTTTGCCGCCGCTTTTGCATCGTGCAGCAACGAAAACAACGAAGTGCCTGATGTGTCTAAAGAGACCAAGGATGTATTCATGAAGTTGGATTTGCCGGTGCCGGCCACGACGAAAGCCGTGGATGCTCCCCTGCCCAACACTACTGTTGCACCAATAAACAGCTTGCACGTGTATTTCTATGACGGAGGAACTTCAAACATCCTAAAACATGTAGAGATCACTGCTTCCTCTGTTCCTTCTATTTCAGACCTCGCAACAGGAGCCAAGGTTCCTAGTGTTCCTGTCGCAGCCACCAAGGTATTGGTGCGTGGTAATGTACCGAGCACTATTACCATGCCCAATAGTGGATCTATAACAGCTGTTGAGAACCTACAGGTTCCTATCACAACCCAAAATGATAAGAGCAACATTCTGTTAGGACACGTTGCCGAAACACTTACAGAATGGCATACAGGTGACCCTGCCATATTTGGTGTAGCTTCATTAAACCCCTCTGACGGCGACAAGTTTGCTGCTATAGAATTGGAGCCTGCTGTGGCACGTATAGAAATAGAAGGTATGCAGGGTGACGGAATAGTAACCGGTTTTAATTTAGACGGTATCTTCGTGAACAATTTCTATAAAGATTTAAAAATGGGAGACGGTACTTCTCTTGGCACCAAAGAACAAAACGGTAGTACTCCGGCCAACTACGCGGAAAATGCTTCCGGTACATCTTACACGACAGCAAACAAAGAAAAGCTGTTCGATCTGCCTAATATAGCCTCTGTCCCTAATGCTTTGACTACTAAGCCGGAAGTTACTCTGACTCCTTCAACCAACCGTTGGGTTTATCATGTATTTGCAAACTCAAATACTACGGATGCCAACGAACAGTTGCAACTCGTATTCAAGTTAAGCAATTTGCAACCATCCGCTTCTTTTGGTGCAGGTAGTCAATTCCTTACTGTAAGAGGTTTCAAGGATAATCTCGGCAATTTTGTAGCATTGGAAAAAGGTAAAGTATATACCGTTGCCATGAGCGACTTCAAGTTTGATGAAAGCAACTTGAGCACAGTTCCTAATGTAACAGCCGTAGGTGTATATCTGAAGGTCACGGTTAAACCTTGGGAAGTTGTAGCAGTTAAGCCCAACCTCTGATAAACTTTAAGTTTCGGATTCCCGGAGAGGGCTGTTTCCAACCTGATTGGCAAGAGAAACCACGCCCTCTCTATTCCTCCGCCGCACAAATCGCAGGCTCTTTTTCATTGCGTTTGCCTCGGGCTACGGCGGCATGGATACAGGTTGCGGGCGGTTTTCCCGTCCCGCACCTGTTTATCAATAACAAACAATAAAAAAAAGAACCACAGTTATTCACTCAAAATGACACTACGCATGAAATTGTATAAAGCGATACGCTTTCTGATGCTTCCCGGCATTTTCGTCTTACTCCTGTCGGGGTGCATCAGCGAGTCTTTGGAAGGCTGTCCGCTGGACATCCTGTTACGATTTACTTATAAACCCCACGGGTCGGTAGCCGACTTGTTCGGGGAGCGTGTGCAGCGAGTGACGCTGTGTGTTTTCCGCCCCGACGGCAGCATCGAGCATACGCAGACGCTGGAAAAGGGCGAACTCGACCGCTTGCAGGGCGTCGAGATGTATCTGCCACAAGGAAACTACACCGTAGTGCTTTGGGCAAATGCTTCGGATACGCATACCAAGCTCGGTGGCTTCTCCGAAGGACAAACCATAAACAACCTGTCCGCATCGCATCCGCAGGCCGAAAGTTCGTCCACCATCCCCACGCTGGACCGCCTGCTTTTTGCCGCCACGCCGCTCACAGTGAGCGAACACGACGCGGCTGCCGACCGCACGGTGAATTTTTCTCCCGCCACAATGCGGGTAAGCGTGCTGCTCGATGGCATAAGCGTACAACCCGTGGTGCGCATCACCGGCATGGCATCGGCCTTGCAGCCTGTGTTCGACGAAACCTCGCGCACATGGAAAATCGTGCCGGTGGAACAGGGAAAAACCTTTCAACCCTCTGTGGCGTACGACACCACCAACCGTCACGCCGAAGCTACGGCGGACATGCCCCGCTTCAAGGCCGATACCCCCGGCATGGTGGAAATCATCGACCCCGCCACGGGCAATCCTATCGTGCCGCCCATATCGATAGCAGAGCTTATCGCCCGCTACCACATACCGATGGACGAAGATGTTGAGGTAACCATCCCCATTGAGATTACTTTCGGGGCGGGACACACCAAAATCACCGTCAAGGGATGGGAAAACCATAACGTAACACCGGGAGGAGTGTGACAACACAGAAAACACACCGTTCAATCATGAAATACAAATCATAAAAACAATATATTATGCCAAGTAGTTCAATCATCATACCGTTTCGCAACCTGCTGTCGGTTTTGTTATTCTTGCCGCTCGTGCTCTCGTGCCGACAAGACGAACCCATTCCTCCTGTTCCGCCCACGCCCGGCAAAGGTGAAACGGCACAAATGACACTCTCCATACGTGTGCCCGACTTCAGGGCGGCAAATACCCGGGGCGTATATGAGGATGTAATAACGGAAATCACCGTACTGATGTTCGCCGACGAAGGCGGTACGGAGAAAGTCAAGGCGAAATATGATGTTTCCGGCAGTTCGTTGCACACTCCTTCAGGCACTCAAGATACGAGGGTTTTCTCCGTGCCTGTTACTGCGGGCACATACAAGCGTATAGCTCTCATAGCCAATGCACAAACAGAACTGGCCGGCATTACAGCCGGTTCTACATACGAGGACCTTAAACAAGTGGAAGTCACGGGCAGGTTCGGGCAAGCAGGCACGGGAGGAACATCCAGCTATATCCCCATGTACGGCGAGCATGCCCCGGCGGGAGGCATAGAGATGAAAGCAGGCGTGTCGCAAACCATTGCGCAGGCGATACCGCTTATCCGCATGCTGGCGAGGGTGGATATCATCAATCCGGCAACTTCGGGAGCTGCGACAGTAGGAGAAGTTTACTTCGTCAACTCTGTAGGCAACGGACGCGTCTGGGTGGACCTCGCAACATACAATACCGGCGCTGCACAGTCGGGATACATGAACCCCACGCTGCCCGGCACGCTGCAAAAAGCCAATGCCAGCGACCCACTTCTGGGCGTCGGAAGCTCCTCATCACCTAATGTCATCACCTATTATCTGAACGAGCAGCCTGCCACCTCTGCCAGCCTCACCACCTACAATAACAACCGTCCCTGCATCGTGATGATTCTCCACTATCAAGGAAGACAGTACTACTACCGCTTGGATTATACGTGGGACGGCATCAAGGGCGGAGGCGCGTCTCCTTACGAAAAGGGCAAATACATGCCCATCCTGCGCAACCACCGCTATATCTTCACCATCAAGGAGGTGAAAGGGCCGGGATTCCTTACTATGGAAGATGCGCTAAACAGTCCGGAAAACTTTACCAACCATAACATCGTGGTGGTGCCCATCGTAATAGACGAGGCATTCACGGATATAACGTTCAATGAATTGGGTTATTTTCTTGCCGTGACCCGCACCGCTATGACGCTTCAAGGCAAGCATGAAGCCACGAGCATAGAGAATAAAACCTCCGTGCAAACCAACTACCCCGGCGGATGGAAGGCAAAAGCCTATAATGCCGACGGAACAGAAATTCCCACTCCCAATCCGTGGCTGAAACCCGGCAACGAGTCCGGTGCGCTTGCCGCATCCTTCACCAATCCGGTTACGGAGGAGTTGCAAGCCATCACGAATGGCAAGGGATTCAAGGATGGTTATTTGGAGATACGTGCCGGACGACTTAATTCTAAAATCAATGTGAAGCAGTTGGGCAAGTTTCCTTTGCAATACGTCGCAGAGACCAACCTCGCCGGTGGTAGTAACTACGGTTCTTCTTTTTCGAGTTCTGATCCTGCCGGTATTTCTCCCACAGGGGCCCAGACCAATATTCCTTTCATGTGGGCTGTGAACCATAACAACAACGAAAGTGGTTATTATAAATGGCACATTTGCAAAGGAATTACTGACCCTACGGGTAATCCCAGCGGTAAAAACTTGTTCGACGATACTTTCTTCACTTCGGGCGCAGGCAAGGGATACCACCTGCCTTCAAGGTGGGAATGGGCCGGTGTTTTCTGTCACGAATATAATCAGGGAATAGATAAAGCATCGTCAACCGACCATTTCAATATCAACGAAGCTATTGAATGGGGTGGTAAAAAAGCAACCTTCGCCAACGATTATTGCAACAATACGGATACCAATGTTTGTTACGCTTTGCGCTTCAAGGCAGGTACGGGTAATCCCAACGACGGCTCTTCCACTGCCGATTTTCCGTTGGCTTCGGACAATAGCATGCTTTGTGCTTACCGTTACGAGTTTATAGGAAATTTTAGCCCTAATGACTTAAACTCTCAAATAAAGGTTCAAGGTGTCCATTTAGGTAACAGCTTTATCGGAGATATCAATGTTATCAATAAAGAATCTTGGTGGAATGCCCAATCAGCTATCCCCAATAAAGTCATTACCCGTATCTTTCCCATAAACGGGGAGATTAGAGGGACCACCCTCTATACCACCCTCTATACCACCCTCTATAATATGGGTGAAAATGCTTATTATCAATCAAGCTCGGAACACATCTCGGGTGGTGCATGGCAAGTATCTATGACAAAGTATTCTTCAACTTTAAGATACGACTTTGATTTCAACATTAATGGTAAGTGGTGTCCTGTACGTCTTTTCTCAGCAGAATAGAGAACAGGCGTATCCTACCAGTCCCCATTCTTGAACAAAAATTTTCAATAAAAATACATACATCTAAAAAAGAAAGAAAAGGATGAAAATAGAATCTCGAATATCCGGTTTGGCACGTGCGGCACGCCTTTGTAGGCGACATGTCTCGGTTGCCCTGTGGGTTGCGACGGCAGCAGTGCTCACAACTGCATGCAGTGACGATTCGGAGCAACCGGCGCCGCAGACCGACGGGCGTACGGCCATTATTTACCTGAACTTCAAAACCAATGCGGCAAAACAGGCCGCCGAAATGAATGCCTTGCAAAATCACGGCACGCCGGTGGCGGAACTTTGGACGGATGCGGACGAAGCGGATGCGCTGCCCGCCGAAGAGGAGTTGTCTGCCGGAACGACACGTGCACCGATGACCCGCGCCGTAGACGATACCGAGATACGGACCGTGGATGTACTTTCGTTCAAGGCCGACCCCGCAGAGCCCACGAATATAAAGAAAGGCACGTTCTTCTACCGCTCTAAAGGAGTGTACACCCAGACCACTCCGGGGCAGGGCAAGGTGGAAGTGAAGCTGATAGGCAGCACGGAAGCGCAGACACTCGTGGTGCTTGCCAACGCCCGCCAGCAGGTGGATGCGCTGAACGCAGCCTACGGCGAACAGAAAGAAGATGTGATGAACCGCCTGACGTTTGATGCCGGGGCGGACGCCGCGCCCGACCTTGCGAACGGCATACCCATGTGGGGCGAACTTCCCAATGAAACCGTGGGCGAGGGATTCTCTCCATCCGGCACCCCCAAAGAGGTGACGATGATACGCTCGGTAGCGAAGTTCACGCTTATAAATCCTGCCGAGAACGACCCTGAGGGCAAAGACTTTTTCTTCTATTACACCAATCTGCGACTGTACAACTACCGGAGCAAGGGACGCATTGCACCGGACAACTACAGTGCTATGGACCAGAAAATAAATATCCCCACCGTGCCTGCCGGGGCACGCCAACCACGAGGCACGTTCGCTTCATTGAACAGTCAGGTGTCGATCGGACGCATCGGCATTTACGAAGGCACGCAGAAGTCGTTCTACCTGTGCGAAGTAGATAACGCCGTCCGTCCTTCGGGCGGAAATGCGCTGGACGACCTCTGCCTGATTGCGGAAGTGAAGCCGTATGGTCTTCCTCATGGCGGAGCAATGGATCACGGCTACTACCGCATCGATTACGTATCGGGCGGGACACAAATAAACATCCTGCGCAACCACAACTACGAGATAAAAGTGGAGAGCGTGGAGGGGCTGCCGGCCGGTACTCCCGAAGAGGCTTTTAACGGCAACCACACCCTTAAATGCCGCATCGTGCCGTGGAACGAGGTGCAGGAGGAGGTAAAGGTGGCAGGAAACAAACGGCTGACGGTGGACAGAAGGTTTTTTGATTTCGACGGCGACATCCAGCTCGGTGTTGCTTCGTTGCCTGTAAAAATCACCACCGAGAATACGCAATGGAGCATCACGGGACAACCGTCGTGGATTACACTCAGCCAGACTTCGGGTATGGCGGGAGCGACGGCCACGGTCACTGTATCGGCTAACAGCAAGAACTTCGGGCAAAATGTGCGCAGCGGTGTGCTTACCATACATGCGGGGAATTTGCAATACCGCCTGCATGTAAGCCAACAACCTGCCTGCGGTTTTGGAAATAGCATGAAATTGATGCGCATCGGCAACAATAACTATATGACCACGCGTGTGACCAACGGCGGTGTTTGCTGGATGATCGACGCCAGCAAGGAAGGAGGTCCCAATATGGCTGCCCGGCCTCGCACATATCCGTTTGCGCCCGCCACGGTCGGGCCTATCTATTATGGCAGTATTCCCCACCGTGCCTGTCCCGACGGTTGGCGGCTTCCCACGGCTTGGGAGGTCATCGACCTGATACAAAAAATATCCGGCTCTTATCCTGCTGTGTTTACCCGATTGACAGGAAGCGGCTGTGGCATGGCGAATGGAACTCCTCCTTCACTGTCTGCCCCCACCAGTACTTATGAATCATACTTGGCTATCTGGACGCAAACCCCAATGTGGTATTCTTCTCCTCAAAGACATTCTCCCGCCTCTGTATTACAGTTAGGAGGACATTGGCAGTGGAAATCCGGTAGTTCTACCGAAACAGAGTTCCGCTATATCCCGAATGCCAACAGGTGGTGCTTGGTGTATGGCGCAGGTTCCGACATTTCTAATCCGGCCGGGTTGCCCGCCAATTTCAACCAATATTATGGCGTGCATTATCTGACTGGCGGCAGTGTCCGTGCCGTCCATGCGCAGTAGCCCGTCCGTTGGAGGAGCGGCATCATGAAACGGGCAACGGCTTTTGTCTCTCTGTCCGGACTACTTTTCTTGCTCTGCGGCAGTTGCCGCCATTCAGGGGGCGAAGAGAGGATTACGAGGAATCGGAGAGAGTCAGAAATGTTGACAAACGAGAATTCACGCCCACTCGTCGGGCCGGAAGCGACGTCAAGTGTCCGACTTAGACGACGTCAAGAGTCCTACCTCGGCATGGTCAAGAGTCCATTCTTGACATTGCCGAGTGTCCGACCTTGACAATACCCCCCTCGGAAGTATCTCAGGGGCATGTTCCGGCAAGGCGGGCAGGCTATTGTTTAATCCTTAAATAATTTATTACAATGTTATTCTTCAAGAAACAGAAATCACAGCTCAAAGACCGGCCTGTGAAGTATTATCCGCAAGTAGTGACCGTGGGCAAGCCTGCCAATACGCAGGAAGTGGCGCGGCGCATAGCACGCGAAAGCACCCTGTCGCCCTCCGACGTGCACGCCGTGATACGGGCACTGCCCGAAGTGATGTCGCAAATCATGAGCGAAGGACGAAGCGTGAGCCTCGACGGACTGGGCTCGTTCCGCTATGCGGGCGTGGTGGGCAAAACGGTGGACAGCGCCGAAAAAGTGAACGCCGACCTCTTCACCGGCATACGTGTGCGCTTCACCCCGGCACGCGAACGGAAAGACCTCGGAACAGGATACACCCGCGCATTGGTGAGCGACATCAGCTTTACCGAATGGCAGGGAAAAAACCCCAAGAAGAAGGATAAGGAAGGGAAACAAACACCGGGAACAGGAAGCGGAGGAAGCGAAAACCCGCTTGGATAAGAGACGGCGCCAGACGCATGGATATAAGACGTCGGGCATTGGACATACGAAGACGTAAGCAGTCTGAAGTGGGATGTAGAAGGGCGGGGATGAAAAGATAAAAGGAGAAAAAGATAAAAGAACCAAAAGTTAAAAACAAGCTTATGAATAAAACATATGTCTTTCCTGCAATCTTTCTTCTGCTGCTTTGCTGCGGTTGCCGCAAAGCAGGGAAGCAAACCGAAATCATGCGTCATCATGAGCGTCTGCTGCATGCCCTCGTGGCAAACGACACAGCAACGCTGCACCACGAACAATGCTATGTGGCGGACACGCTGCCGTGTGACAGCCTGAAGGCTTTCCCGCACATGCGGGAGTATCTGTGCGCATGGGTAAACTCCTACCGCTTCGGCAAAGAGACGGCAGAAGAGGCCGGGGCGGAAACAACGGGAAACAGTGTCGCAGGGGGAAGCACGGGAAATTCGGCGGCGCAGGTAAGCACCGCCACGGAGCGAATCGCGGCCGACGTGAAACACCTTGCCGTGCGCCTGCTCGACGCCCGCAAGGAGAAGCAACTGGAAGAGATGCTGCGCATCGTGGCCCTGCGCCTGCTGGAACTGGGCATGAACGACGCGGCTGCCGTAAGCGCAGCCGCAGCCGTGGGCATAGATGCCGACCCTGCCCGCCCGGGCGACATTGCCCACCGCCTGCTCACCCGCCTGCTGCTTGTGGGAAAGAAAGCCCCCGAACTGACGCACACCGTCCCGTCGGTGTCGAGCGGCCCCACGCTGCTGCTGTTCTACGAAACGGATTGCCCGGAGTGCGAAACCCTGCTGCGCAAGCTCTGCGGAAGCTATGCCACCCTCAAAGGCAGAGGCACGCGCGTGGTGTCCATCGCCTCCGACGACGACGGAGAAGTATTCCGTGCCCGTGCCTCCTCCCTGCCGTGGGCCACGAAGTGGCGGGCCACCTACGGCTTTTACAGTGCCGACTTCGAGGCCTACGGCATCGTGGCTACTCCCACGATTGTGGCAGTAGACCGCAACGGCCGAGTGGCAGGCTATTACCACACGCTGGAAGAGTATGAACAATCTAATACCGACAAGCATGAATGATTTTCTCCCCGTACACGATACCGGCATGGCTAAAACAGAGCTTGCATTGCTCTGTTCGAATATCCAACTGTATTACCTGATTCAATGGCGCGTATGGCATGACCGGGACAAGCAGAAAGCGCGTGAAGCCCGGCAACGAATCGTGCAAATATCCCGGATGCGAAACGACGAATACAGCACACAACCGGCCGATGCGCAGGAATATAAGCAATACCTACACTTGAGCGAACTTTACAGACACGAACAGGCGGTAGTGGAATATATCCTCGACAGGTATCCCGACCTGATGTTCATGACTGAACAGGAGATGGCAAAAGCCGTGGAAGAAGCCGAGAGGAAGGCTATGAAGCATTCGTGATTTTTGCAATGAAACCAAAGACAGCTTCTCATAAAAAAGCTCATGCCAAGTGTTTATCCCAAATGCAGGGCAGGTGTTTTTTCTTAAATGAAAGAGCCGTGCCTCTTTATAAAAGCCATCAACTTTTTTACGGATCTTAAGAGAAACGCTATCTTTGCATCGTAAACGGGAAGTGATATGATAGTAGCATTCGATAAAGATTATTTGCTCAAACTCTATGAAACGGGAAAGGGAGACAAGAAACACCGCTTTCAACCGGAAATCATCAAGCGTTACAAGAAAAGCATTGACTATCTTAAAAGTGCAGACAAAATTGTAGATTTGTTTTTGCTGCCATCCCTGCATTATGAAGTGTTGAAAGGCGATAAGGCGGGTATTTCATCAATCAGAATAAACGACCGATACCGAATAGGATTTACCATATCAAACCAAGAAGCCGAACCGGTTGTTTACATCTGTAATATATTGGATTTGTCAAACCATTATAAATAATTACACATATATGATTGAGATTAAAGGGATTGACCCGCAAATGATAGCAAATAACATTGAACCGTTTGAACCGACACATCCGGGAGAACTGCTCAAAGAAGAAATCGAATGCCGCAACATATCGCAAAAGCAACTTGCGGCGGATATGGGGGTGTCTTATACCGTCCTTAATGATATAGTGAATTGCAAACGTTCCGTGAATACGAAGTTTGCCCTTTTATGCGAACAAGCACTGGGGGTTCCCGCCCATGTTCTTTTGAAGCTTCAAGCCGATTACGACATGATTACCACCAAACGGGACAAATCATTTATCCAAAGGCTTGCGAATGTCAGAAAGGTTGCAGCGGTATTATAAGAAACTGCTTTGAATTTATCTAAACAGTTATTTAACAGCCTTTTCCTGAGGTTTCTCTTGAGTCTTTTTCTTCTTTCACATTCGTCACCATAGCCCGCTATGCTCCTCATGAGAAAGAAGAAAAAGCCTCAAAAAAAATCAAAACAGTTTCTTAGAATATATAAGTGGCGGATATCTGCCACGTCTTTGTTTTGGCGTTCTTGCCCAAAACATCTTTCCATATTGTGTTTGCGGCATCGCCGACAGAGAAGGTATTGCCCATCGGAATCTGATAGTTGACGCCTACCTGCAAATGTTTCAGGATTTTGACACCCACCCCCACATTCAGGCCTACCTGCGTCTTTTTGGAGTCGACCGCCCCGTCGGTATTCACGCCACTTCCTAAAGCCTTCAGGTCTATGTCCTTAAAATTGAAGAAGAAATCGGGACCGGCTGCAATATATATGCCCAGCAAACTGCCCAAACCGATTGTGTACTTCAGGTTGACGGGAATCTCAATGCCCTGCTGCCTTTCATCAATCGAGCCGGAAAAGGTTCCCGCCGCAACATCGTACTTATTTCCTCTTTGCGAATACATCAAAGCTCCATCAATGCCTAATCCTATAATAGGAATGGTGAGCTCTGCCATCGGCCCGATAAAGAAACCGGTGGAATGTTCCTTATTTCCGGCATATCCGCCTTTCCAATCAATCTCCGAAAGATTTACACCACCTTTGACGCCCCACTTCAATTGGGCATGAGCAGGCATGGACACAAGCATGCAACATACAACTATCAAGAAGAAACAAAGATTTTTTTTCATAATCAATCTAATTTAATTCACGAGACAAATATATACAAAAAACTTTCAAACAGAGAAAAAATGCTCACTTTTTTATTTATACCGCTCTCCTATAAACCTCGGAAACGGAGAAGAAGTATGGCTCAAATGACATCGGTCTTTCATATAATCGGCTTTATGGGAAATAAGCCGGAAAACATGCCTTTCATGCAAAAAAAGCGGAGCGAAAAGAACAACGAATCGTAAAACACACTACATTTGCATCGCAATGCAAGGAAAGATGCCAGAGTGATCGAATGGACCGGACTCGAAATCCGGCGAACGGCTTATGCTGTTCCGTGGGTTTGAATCCCACTCTTTCCGCTCCTTTCTAAAGAAATGCGTCAGCCGGTCCCTATGATAGAAGTCAGAAGAACAAAGGTCACAGAAGCAGAAGTCCTGATGGACATCTTCGAGCAAGCCAAACGCATCATGCGGAATAGCGGAAACATGCGGCAATGGACAGGCAACTATCCTTCCAAAGAGATAGTCTTAGCTGACATTGAAAAGGGAAACAGCTACGTGTGCATCGACGAAGCCGGAGAGATTATCGGAACTTTTGCCTTTATCCAAGGCAACGACCCCACTTATACACATATTTACGAAGGCCAATGGGCGGATGACATTTCGCCTTATGGAGTGATTCATCGACTGGCAAGCACAGAAACCAGCAAAGGCGTGGCACACGCCTGCCTGCAGTGGTGCTACAAGCAAATCCCCAACCTGCGTGCCGACACTCATCGGGACAATCATATCTTGCAGCACATCCTGAAGAAACATGGTTTCCAATATTGCGGCATCATCTTTCTGGCCAATGGAGACGAAAGATTGGCCTTTCAAAAAACAGCAAACCGCCTTTTCAACTCTTCCACACCCATCCCCGTGAAATAATCTTCCACGAAGTTCCAACGTTGTTCGTCCGTCAGTCCATTTGTCCCGAAGAAGAAGGTGAACAATTCAATCTGCTCCTGAAAAATCTGTTCGTTGGCATCCAAGATGAAATTGCGATATTCCTCGCCGGACGCAAGCCGGTTCAACCTGTCGGGGTCATTAAAACGTATAAAGACACAAGGAGTACCGCCACCTTCGACACTGAACGAGAGACAGTCGAGCATGGAAAGCAGATTGAGAAGCATATTCAAGTCAGAGAATGGAGTGCAATAAAATAGCAGACGGTCGCCTTTATTGCCCACAATGCGCTGGGCGCATAGCTTCTGATAACGGGATAAAAGCAGATCGAATCCTCTTGTCACAGTGAAAGAAAGTTCATTGGAATCTTTCTTCTTCGCACTGCCGATATAGCTGACACTGCGTCCCTCTTCCGTGCGGCTCTCCAATAGCGAACCGATGAAGCGCTTGGCAGAACGCACATCCATATCATGTCCGGCAAAGACGGCACGCAACTCTTCTTCATCAAACTTGCCTTTCGACTTAATCAGGGCCGTCTTCATCATGGATGTCAAATCCCTGAACAAAGCTTCCATACGCCGACCGATGACAACCGCATCTTCCTTCAACAGCACTTCATGCTTGCCCACCGACACAGCACGGGCGCCCTCCAACAAGGTTCCGTTGTTGAGTTTCTGCTTGAATTCCTTATATCCCAACTCGGGAAAACGTGCTTCCCAAATCTCCTCCAAGCGTGCTTTATAAACTCCTTCTCCGCCTTCGACAGCAGTCATATAAGCACCGAACTCACGAACAAAGGCATCGCCTGTTTTGTCCTGCACATAGCCCTCGGTCAGGAGGTTCTTGGGCGAGACTTCCAAAAGGGGCGTACCATAACGCAGCTCCATATCTTCTTCCAACCACAACAAAGCCGTCTTGATGAGTTGCCCTAATTCTGCCTCATACTCCAACTTGTTTTTCATACGCGGCAATTTCACCACAAACTCGAAGTCCGAAAGAGACACCAGCATCTCGCGCTTTTCTCCCTTCATCCAGTACACCTCCATCAGTTTCCGCAAGATGAGCGCCAACTGTTCGTGAGCGATGCTACCGGTCTGATGCAGACGCTTCATGTAATAGAAATCGCGCTCGTGATAATCTGTGGCAGAGACACCTTGAATATTCGCATCGCGTGCCGCGCGGCCTATTTCCTGAATATAATCGACAAACGTACCGGATGGAGCCACATGATAGATGCGGTCGATGTCGCTGATATCCACCCCCATGCCGAATGCTTTGGTGGCAACAATCAGCTTCTTGCTCCCCTCTTTGAACTCCTGCACGATGGCGGCTTTCTGTTCCTTATCCTTTTTGCCGTAATAAGAAGCCACAAGATGCCGGTCGGCAGGTTTCACCCACGTTTTCAGGCGCATGTCTATCCCACCGGCAAAAGGATAATAGAGCAAGGTCTTATGGGAATCCAGAAAGCTGTCTATACGGGCAGAAACCACACGTTGCTTGGCTTTGTCGTACGTCTCACCCTCTTCTACCTGCATCTGCCGGATATCAAAACCGATATTTTTCCGCCTCACCGTACCGACATGCAGCACACACGGTTCCATTTGCAAAGAGCGGATGGTATCGAACACCATGTCGTTGCCTCCCTTCGGATTCCACACGGCCGTAGCCGTAAGTGCAAACAATGGGAAGTCATACCCCAAACTCTGCTTCAAGGTTTTCAGATAACGGCCCAAGAACCAATAATCCACCCGGAATTCTTTTCCCCACGTAGTGACCGTATGCGCTTCATCAATTACTACCAGACCGATGCGACGTTCACCGACAAAGTGTTTGATGTCGTAAGAAAGAAGCAATTCCGGTGAAAGATAGAACAAATCAATCTCTCCTTCGCGTACCCGACGGTAGACTTCGGCTTTCTGTTCAGGAGAAAGGTCGGAAGAGGCATACGCCACACGGGTATAGCCCAAATCCACCAGATTCTCTGCCTGGTCTACAATCAAAGCTTTCAAAGGAGATATTACAATAGTCAGCAGCTTATATTTTCTTCCCAGATAAATGGCAGGAAGTTGGAACAACAACGATTTACCCGAACCGGTAGGAGCTGTCAGCAAGATATTGTCTACTTGCTGTTCTGCCCCTTGCGCCTTTTCCGCTTCAAGAACAACACTCTCGACCAACTGCCCTTGGGAGATGCAGAGTTTGCCTTTCCCCTTGAATAAATCATTATAGATTTCAAGTTCGCGAAATTGCTTGTAACCGTAGATTTCTGTCATCAGTTCACCAATTTCCGCTCTATATGTTTCGGGCAGACACCTCTGCTTCAGTTCCGGTAACCGGCGTATTGTTCCTTCCGGGATATTTATCATAATAATGAATGGGGATTAAATAAAAAAAGCAGTTCTTTGACCATAACATAACAGTCGTAGAACTACCTTTCCTTATATTTTTTCAGAACTTCACCGCCCCGCAGGCAGCAAGACTGTCATTTCAAGGCATATCAATATTCTTCCTCGTTGAAAAAGAAGTCTTCTTTACTTGGATAATCAGGCCAAATATCTTCTATACTTTCATAAATTTCGCCCTCATCTTCCATTTCCTGCAAATTCTCAATTACTTCAAGTGGAGCACCTGAACGCATGGCATAGTCTATCAATTCGTCCTTGGTTGCCGGCCAAGGAGCATCTTCCAATTTGGATGCTAATTCCAATGTCCAATACATAGTTTCTAAGTCTTAAACTGTGAATATAAATCCTACTTCTAATTTTCGGCAAAAGTATAATAAAATCTTTCACTTGCAACGATTATTCCAAAATATTTCTTCTTTTTTCTCATCTTGATTCATCTTGCGAGACAGAACGAACAAATAATCAGACAAGCGATTTACATAAGCCATTAGTTCAGAGGAGATTTCAACCTGTTCAGCCAAAGCCAGAATCCGGCGTTCGGCACGACGACACACGGTACGACAAACATGGCACACCGCACTCCCCCGGCTTCCTCCGGGAAGGATAAAAGCCGACAAAGATGGAAGAAGATTGTCCAAACGGTCAATCTCACGTTCCATAACCTCCACATCTTCCCTATGAACGACACTGGCCGCATTAAGTTCGGTTTGCTCACGATCGGTAGCCAAATGAGAGCCTACGGCAAAAAGTTTGTCCTGCACTTGCTGCATGAACATCCTATCTTGCTTATCCGAGAGGAATGTAGCAAGAACTCCCAGATTGGAATTCAATTCATCCACCGTTCCATACGCTTCGAGCCGGATATGCGTTTTAGGTACGCGAGTTCCGCCCACAAGGGAAGTAGTCCCTTTATCTCCGGTTTTGGTATAAATAAAACTCTTTTTCATAAAAATAGATTTTTAGCAAGAAGCGTAAGCCACACGGACAATAAATACTATGGAGAAGTCGGCGCAACCCTGCCTCTGATAATAATTAAAAATTGACAATATAGTCTTGCTTTATCTTTGTCTTGTCAAAGAAAACGATGCCCAAGTCATAAAGGTCGAAAGTGATGCCCACCCGTTCATCTTCTTGAATCTGCTTCCAGAGGGCATGCATCTGCGGGGTGTATCGAATGCCTTCAATCACAAAAAGAGATTTCGCTGTTGCACAGGAGGCGCAAATGCCGAATGCTTCCTCCATGAGTTCTGCACGACGGTAATCGTGTAAATAAAGAAAATCGACAGCAACGCCGGCCTCCGGAAAAAGCTCGGACAGCGAGGAAGCGGAGAGATAGTCCGCACCTTCTTTTCCGGCCTTCAGATAGAGCGAAGAGGCTGAAAGCGTTCCAAAGTCTACAAGCGTGTCGGGCCGGGCGTAATTTACCAACCGGAACAGCAGCCGTTTCACCTTTCTCGACTCATATTCCCAACATACGCCTTTCTCCGGCGCCAGTTTTTCTTCTTCCTCCGCTAAATCCTTATACTTATAATAAGGTGCCTTCTCATAAATGACCCGCGTGATCAGATCAAAAGCAAAAGGAGAATGCACCCCGTAGCCGCAACGATGACGAAACCGCCGCAGCCAGATGAAAGGACGCTTCAAGGCAAGTGTGACCGACCCCATGACCCGTGGATTAGAAGAATGTGACTTTAAGGGATTCTCCTGCTCTCAAATCCAATGCAAAGGAGTCGTCCTTGAAATCAAGTTCCGCTCCATTCTTCGACACCTTTGCAAGACTTACTCCCGCAGGCATCTTCACGATGAACCTGCCCGGAACAAGAGCCGTAATGGCGGCTTTCGTTGCACGGCCATCCTTCCAGTCGAGGTCGACGGCAGCACCACCGCGCACTCGCATGCCACGGAAGCTCCCGGTATCCCAGCCATCGGGCAAAGCGGGCAATAGATTGATGAAACCCTCATGGCTCTGCAAAAGCATCTCGCCGATTCCAGCAGCACCACCAAAGTTCCCATCTATTTGGAAAGGCTGGTGCGAGCAGAAGAGATTGGGGAAAGTGCCACTGCCATGCCGTCCTGTCTTGGCGTTTACTGCCGGTTGCAGCAGGCTCTTGAAAAGCTTCCACGCACGGTTGCCATCGCCCAGACGAGCCCAGAAGTTAATTTTCCACGCACGGCTCCATCCCGTACCTCCATCGCCACGGCGATTCAAGGTGACACGGCATGCATCGGCCAGCTTGGGTGACCTGGCCGGAGAGATGAGGTTTCCGGGATGCAAACCGTATAGGTGGGAAACGTGTCGATGATGTACCTCAGCTTCCCTATAATCTTCCAGCCACTCTTGCAGGTATCCGTCCTTGCTGATAATCATAGGCGGGAACTCTTTCAGGTCGGCTTCCAGCTTCTTCACGTAGTCCGCATCACGGTTCAGCGTAAGGGCAGCAACAATAACGTTATAGTAGAGCTCTGTCAGCAGTTGCACGTCCATTGTAGGCCCCATGCAGATGCTGACGGGCGTCAGGCTGTCTCCGGGCATGTAGAAGCTATTCTCGGGCGAAGAGGTGGGAGCGGTGACCAGCCATCCGTTCCCCGGCTCACGCACCATCGTGGAACGAAAGAAGTCGGCAGCGCCTTTCAGAATCGGATAAATGCGTTGCAAGTATTCCTTATCCTGCGTATAAAGATAGTGTTCCCACAGATGGGCGCAAAGCCATGCCCCTCCGGTGTTGGTTGCCCCCCAAGACGGATGCTCGCCGGGAGCTGTATAGTTCCAGACGTTTGTCATCATGTGGAGCACCCAGCCTTCGGCCTTGTCTCCGTAGAAAGTGACGGCTGTCTTTTTACCCGAAGGCAAAAGACGCTCCACTAAAGTGGTGAGCGGCCCGTAGAGTTCGGAAAGACCTGCCTGCTCCAACGGCCAGTGATTCATCTGGATATTGATGTTGGTATGATAGTCGCCGTTCCATGGAGTCTGCAACGTGTTTGCCCAAAGCCCTTGCAGGTTGGGGGGCAGGCTGCCGGGACGGGTACTGCCGATGAGCAGATAGCGTCCGTAGTTATAATACAAAGCGGCCAGTCCGGGAGATTCTTTCTGCTCAAAACGGAGGATACGCTCGTTGGTGGGAAGCGCATCGTCTTCCGTGGCGGGCAAGGTAAGCGAAACACGGTCGTAAAGCGAGCGATGAGCCGTTTCTTTTTTCATCGTCCGTTCCAGTTTCGCGTTCAGTTTGGCGAATGAAGAGCCGGAAGGCGCTACTCCATCCAGCAGCCTGTCGCAGACCGAGGCATAGCGTTCTCCGGGAAAGTCGGTACCTGCCGCTTCATAAGAGGTGGTTGCCGAAATCACCAGCCAAGCCTCCTGCCCGTTCTTCAAAGCTATTCCCCGTTCGGGGTCGATTGCCTGTTCGCCTCCTTTCGAGACAAGCCGCATGGCAACACGGAATTTCATTCCATCCTTGCCGGGCAGACCGCTGTCGAGCATCCCATTCATCAGGAGCGTATTTCCTTCGATGGTGACAGCGGCACGTTCCGGGCGACTCAAACGGGCGGAGAAGCTCAAAGCCTCTTTACGTCCGGCCGTCAGGTGTATCAGCATGACATCCTTGTCGCGAGAAATAAAATATTCGCGCCGATAAGCTACATCGTTCAGCGTAAAAGCTGTATAAGCCAAGGCATCACGCAGATTCAGCCCCCGGCGATAGTCCACCGGACGGGCATCGGATTGTGCCGTAACGGCAGCTTCCCCTTCCGCTTTGGCGTTCAGCAAAGGGTAATCGAACTCCAAGTCGAGGTTAGCCAATATCTGGTAAGTTCCATATCTTTTGTCCGCCTCTCCTTTCTTGGGAACAAAGCTGCTGTACATCAGCTCCTGCGCCTCGCGGTTCTTCCCCTCGAACAACAACCGGCGAATGGCAGGCAGGCTCTTTGCCGCATCGGGGTTGCCGTAGTCGGCCTCCGAACCGTTCCAAAGGGAAATCTCGTTCAACACAATACGCTCGCGCCGCACCCCGCCGTCCGGCATCATGCCGAGCCTGCCGTTGCCCAGCGGAAGCGTTTCTTCCCAAATGGAAGCGGGAGCCGTGTAGTAGAGCATATGGTTGTAACTATCGGTCGGAGCCGATGAGAACACATACAAAGGATACGAACAGCAGGAAGCCACTGTAACCAATGAGGAGAGAAGAAGTTTTTTCATAACAGATTCTTTTTACTACATATTTTTAAAGGATATACAAACGTACTGTTTTTTTCTGATACCGCCGCATATCTGCTTTACAAATCGAACGTAGCGCAAGAACATCATCCCCTTTCTCAAACACAAGCCTCCGGTTTCTCAGATACAAGTGCCTGCCAGCTCAAACAAAAGTGCCTGTCGCCTTGGGCACAATTGTCTATCACGAAAGGGGTAAAGCAACTGAAAACCAATGTAAAAACAGAGCAACTATAATATCTAAGAAATCGCTATTTTCACTTGTCGTTCTCACTTCTTTTATCTATTTTTACGAATGACATAGTTCTGCCTTACACAACCAACAATTATGCTATTGATGGCATAGAATCGATAGGAGCAGTATTATTAATAACCAACTAAATCAATCCGTTATGAGAAATTACTATTTATCAATCGTGTTATTAACACTTTGTTTAGCAGGATGCCGGGGGATTTCCGATACAGCCGACCGCCAAGTAGTGGGAATGACCGCACGTGAGATTATCGAAAAAAATGTATTTATTGATTTATCCGATGAAGATTTAAATCCTCGAACACGTTCCGGTTCAGCCCCTCTTGCCGCCAATCCCGCATTTCGTGCCGCTGTCTATCGTTTTTATAAAAAAGTTACGATAGATGAGAATAACATAGCTACCTGCCACGCAAAAAACGCAGCCGAGCTGAACATGTCGGAAGCAATGTTCAATAATTGTTTGAACGATATGGAAAACTTGAACGAAATGATAAGAAACGACATGGCAAAAGGCATAAAAGGGAAACGCCCTCCTTTGAATGATGACTATTTTAACAGGCTGCTGGATGAAAGCATGTATGAGAACGCCGCCTTTAAACGATTTACAAAATAAAAAAAGGGATTTTATTTTTCTTTTGTTTGTCGGTATCATGTATGCTGATTACAAAAGCCATTTTCGGTGTCTCCGGAGCGATTACGCTATATGGTGAAGACAATCATGGAAGTGCCTATGTTAGCAGGGGTGATTTGCTAATATTCTATGTCGCTAATAATAGCGATACAAATATCCGTGCAGAAGCTTCTGCATCAACAATGAATGAGAAAGTGAATAAGGTTTTCTATTTACACCGATTCGGAATTTCTGAAACAGTGGAAGTTAATGGAGGCAATGATTATCCTGCTTATTATGACTTATCATTATCTGTAAATCATGGGTGGTTAATAGGAAATCATTATTTGAGTAGCTACTTAATCTATGTGACATCTTCATATGAAGATGAAGATGAAAATGAATTTTAATTCTATCATAAGAAAAGAGGCATCGCTATACTTTAAAACAGCGATGCCCTTTTCTTTTTCCGTGTCCGTAAACTTAGGATTTAGGTTTGTTATTCTTTATCCCACCAGATGCGACCTTCTGTCTTTTCCGTTCCAGAACCGTATTTAGCATCTTTCTTCAAAGCCTCAACGGCAGAAAGATAATTATCCATATTCAAAGAATTGGGAGTTCCCAACGAGTTACGACGCGGAATTATAAGGTCTGCTTTGGCATCCTGAATCGTTTCCAAGAACGCCACACCGTCTTCAGGCGTCGGTTTATTTTTGAATTTAGGTAATCCGGTCCGTTTCCAAGTAGCCCACATCTCTTCCGGTTGCATATATAAATTAATCCACTGTTGCGAAATAATCTTTTCCAAAGTGGCAGTTTGGAATTCCGGCCGTTTCAGATATTCGACAATCTTTTCTTCAGTGATAGGATTGTAGTTGGGAGCCATTTCGGCAGTTTGAGCAACAACATACATTTTGGTAGCCCAATTTTTATACTGCTCAATAGAAGCCCGTATGCCCTCACGGAACCACGCAGTTGCATCTTTTCCAGCCACAGCCGAACCTTTCTTAACAGCGATCTCTGCCAACATAAGACATGTTTCCGGATAAGTCAGGATAGGCGTGAAACAGCCGATTTTGTCTTGGTTTATTTCATAATCCACACTTTCAATGGCACGTGCAGGCATATTGTTGTTACCATTACGGCCACCGTTTTTCACAAAATAGCGGCTTTCAGCCTGAGAGTGCATGCGAATTTCCAGATTGGCTTCTGTTCCGTCTGCTTTATGATAGGGCAATGTCAGATATGCGTTCTTATGGAACTTGGTATTGGCGCTGTCCGGATTAGCCGACATGCCGACATAGCGATTAGTGAACGCAGAAAATTGAGTGAGATAATCAGGATATTCTTTCTTAAAAGTCTCAAACCATTTATCGTTCTCAGCATTGTTGTTACCATCGCCGAAACCATTACGACGGACCAGAACAGGCAGACGCGGGTCATTGTACGCATTCAAATAGTTCACAAATGCAGCCGATACCACATAACCGCTGGTAATATCCTGAATATCGTCCGTATTGTTGTTATAGTCATTCGGATGATAATAGATACAAGATTCTCCCTGATTGGAAATGATATTGTTGCTCGATGACAACACTTCGGTAATGACACTTTCGTAGAAAGCAGCATCGGCCTTTTCGAGCCGTTGAGCCATCTTTACACGCAACGTATTACCGAATTTTATCCATTTCCGGACATCGCCGAAATAGAAGAAATCGTTATTACCAATGGCATACTGATTGTCATTCGAAGCTTTCAACAGTTCAATGGCCGCCTTTACCTCTGCATCTATCTTTTTATACATCGGAGTACCGTCGATACTTTGCTGATAGAGATCGTAACGAGGCGTACGGATACCTTCGTTTTGTGCGCGGAAAGCTTCTGTAAGAGGAGCAGCTCCATAAGTATCAAGTATCAACCATTGTTCATAGTTCAGCAGGATCTGCGAAATTGCCTTTAAGTCGTTGTAGCGTTCCGCTTCCTTATTCAGAGGAATGGATGAATTTATAATGTTGGTCAGTCTCAAACCAAATCCACCAAAACCATCACCATTGGCACTATAATAAGAACCATAGGACGGGCTGTTCGGTTCGGGATGCTCATTGGGTTTTGATACCGAAACATACGAACCACTGGAAGCCCCTCCCGCTGCAACCAGATATTGCATATAAATCATGGTTCCACGATATTTTCCGGTGAGGTGAGCGCGACTGCAATTATTGAAGTTCTGGGTAGCACCGGTAAATTCGTTACGCGGATCTGTTGTGCCCAATTGTTCCGGATCGGTGTTCAAGTCTTGATATTCGCCCAAACAGCTTGTAAGCATGAACACGGAACAAACTCCTGCAAATAAATATTTAAATGTTTTCATATCTTTCAATATAGATGTTTTAGAATCTTACGGTTAAATTAACAGCATAGGTACGATAGAATGGCACACCACCAATATCCATAGGTTGCAACGGGTTATTGTTTGATATGGAGGCCGGATTCAAACCATCAGTCAATTTGTTGATGATATAACAAATGTTGCGGGCTGTGAAACCAAGACGCAGGTAATTGGCTCCAAACTTCTTACATATCTTCTCAGGCAGACGATAACCTAAGGTGATTTCGCGCAGGCAGAACCAAGTGTTATCCTGAATAGAACCCGGCATAGCGGCCATACCCCAACCGTAATTCCACCCATACCAAGCGCCTGTCATAACCGGACGAATGTTCTTCTTTTCAATGGCTTCTTTATAGGTCATACCACCCACATCAACCAATTCGCCGGCCGTTCCGTCCGGATTCTGCACCGGAGCTTTGGCTCCTTCGGCAAATACAGCATCCAGCATAAGGCCGTCATACACCGTTTCACCTTTATAGTTTATACGCTTTATACCGCCATATTCTTGAGCACGTCCTTCCAAAGACGATTTCAAAGAACCTCTGGAGGTAGCGTATTTCCACATGTTAGAGAAATAATTTCCGCCAAAGCGTCCGTCGCCCTGAATATATAAGTCGAAATTCTTATAAGACAAAGACGTATTCAAGCTCAATGTAAAATCAGGTTCCACTTTACCCAAAATGTGACGGTCGCGATCACCTTTCTCATTACGTTGGTAGTAAGTCACCGGCGAATACATGGACGCAGAATTAGGAGACGCATATTCCTGATCATACTGGATTACCATCTTGCCATTGCGCGGGTCGCCTTTCTCACCTTGCCATGTAACAATCGGAGACATGTAAGAACTATTCTTGTAGGAAGTCAATACACCGAATTCTCCTCCTTCATATGCCCAAATTTCGGGTGCAGCATCATAACCACCCATCAACTGCCACTCTTTCACTTCGCTGTCCAACTCTATTACCTTACCACGGTTCACCGTCAAGTTACCGCCAAGGCTCCAACGCCAATCTTTCGTGCGAATGGGAGTGCCTTCAACCTGCAACTCTATACCTTGATTCTGAATATTACCGGCATTAATCAACTTAGAGTTTGCTCCCGATTCCACAACGGAACCTACCGTCATAATCTGATTGAATGTATTCGTCTTATAATAAGCAAAGTCAATATTCAATCGTTCGTCAAAAAAGCGAACATCGAATCCAAGTTCAATAGACTGCTGAATTTCCGGTTTAAGATTTTCATTGTATGCAGTTCCCATATTCGGGCTTGCAGCCAATACCGAGCCACTGCGATCGGGCAGATAAATGGAGTTTTGTTTAAAGATACCATATCCCTTACTGGTAGCATAAGCTTTCGTCCCCATACCCACACGGGCAAGAGAAGCACGTATTTTACCGAAAGAGAACCATTCGGGCATTTTTTCCCTGAACGTGTCCGTAAACACCCACGACCCATTAATTGAAGGATAGAAAACAGAATAATTATTTCTTCCACTTGTCATGTAAACAGGATAAGTCAAAGTAGACAACCAGTCATTACGCACTGTCAATTCCAAAAAGACTTGATCGCGCCATCCAAAGTTAGCGATTCCATATATACCGAATGTCTGTTCATTACGTGGGGTATAATCGAATACGGGTTCAATCTTATTTTTGGAATTAGAGAAAGCGAAAACGCCCGGAACCACCAGACCGCCGTTGGTTTGCTTTTTCCACGAATGTTTTTCCGTATTACCGTAAAGTTCGGCCGCTGCAATGGCGCTAAATGTAAACTCTTCGCCACCTATCTTGAATGCCTGTTCGGCCAGCTGAAGCATTCCCATAAAGTTATAATTGCCTTCCGTGCTTCCGCCACGTTCGTAACCTCCCGAACCGGAAGGACCGTAATTCGCACCTGTACCGCACCAACGTTTTTCAGAACTGATGGCATAGTAATTATAGTTGGCCTTGATGCTGCTCGTCAGCCACGGCGTTATTTTGGCACGAAGAATTATATCGCTCAATAAAGAGTTTTCGTTGCGTTGCTGCAATTGAGTATCCCGAGTATGGAAATAACCGCTCAATGAGCCAAACGTAGCATTAACAACAGCGTTTGTTTCAGGATCCCGATATTGTTGATAGTGAGCGCCTACATCATAGTTACGAGGTAAATAGTATGAGGTCATCATACCCACGTTATTTCCCCAATCCCAACCACCTTGGCTGGCACCGTTCTTAGCGGAAGAAAAAGCATATTTCACACCTAACTCTATGGAGAATACTTTGTTCAATTCGGTATTACCTCTGAAAGCGATGTTGTGACGGGAGAAATCATTGTTTTTGAATACACCCTTATTGCTGGTATATCCGTAAGAGAGACGGAAGGACGATTTCTCGTTACCTCCATTGACAGCCACATTGGTGGTGCTGTTCACGCCGGTTTGGTAAAACTCTTTCCAGTTATCTTCATGAGGAACAAAAGGAGTGGATTCTCCATTCGGTAAATATTGGTTAATCATCCGGCCGTCCATTCTGGGTCCCCAACTGTTAGGCGTTTTTTGCAGAGTTCCATCAGCCAGCACATCGCCCTGATAACCGTTGAAAACCGAACCTGCACCAAACACATTCTGCATATCCACCGGAGATTTATAGATATCCGTAGCTTCTACCGTTTGGTTCACCTCTATTCCCAAACCTTTCTTTCCGAATTTACCGCCTTTTGATACAATTATGATGGCACCGTTGGCACCACGTGAACCAAATAGCGCAGTTGCAGCCGCTCCTTTTAATACAGTGACGCTTTCATAATCGGCAGGATTCAAGTTCTTAAGCTGAGAACCCCAGTCTGTACCGGCCAGATTACCCGTCATAGCTTCTTGAATAATCATGCCATCGACAACAAATATCGGCGAATTATTCTTATCAACAGATTTAGCTCCACGGATAGTAATGGAGGAAGAAGAAGTGATACCGGATGCACCTCCCACATTGATTTGTACGCCGGCCACTTTACCTTGCAACGCATTTACCGGGTTCAATGCATTGGCTCGTTCAATCTCAGCCGTGGATACACGGGATGTCGCATATCCCACTGATTTAGCCTGTTTAGGCAATCCCAAAGCAGTCACCACCACTTCACCCAGTTGTTGCGAATCTTCTTTCAGTTGCAAACTCAAGCGTTGTTCGCCATTGTATTTCACGCTAAGAGTGGCATAACCGATGTATGACACTTCGATGACATCGCCCACCTTAACACCCGAAAGCGTAAATTCTCCGTTCACATTGGTGATAACTCCGTTCTGCGTACCTTTTACAATAACCGTTGCACCGGCGACCGGACCGAGTTCATCACTCACAAGTCCTTTCACCGTACGTGTCTGCTGAACTACCAATGCTGTATTCGCATCAGCATAACTGATTGAAGGACAAAGAATTACCCCCCCCATTAAGCAAAACAAGGAAATGGAGAGCACTTTAGATAATCTCTCTTTAACCATAGCAAAATTAGATTAGTTTAACATAATATCACGGATGCAAACATACGACAATATTCGGAGTTTACAAATATCCAATACGCTTCATGTTGTATCTGTAACAAACATCCGCAATCGTAAGGGAGTCTTTTTCTTCCTATATATACGCGGAAACGAACAACAAGTTGCAGTGGGGCAGACTCTTTCAGATTGTGTTTCTATACAGGAGGAAATAAGAACAAATCCCGATACTTGCCCGGAGCCACTTTCATGATTTCACAAAACACGCGGGTAAAATGGAAACGGTTGGAGAAGCCCGTCTTGGCGGCTATCTCCTCGATACTCATTCCGGTATGGGTGATGAGCATACAAGCATAATCTATCCTTTTCTTCTTGACAAACTTCTGTAAAGTGACTCCCGTCTCATTCTTGAACAGACGAGAAAAGGAGTTAGTGGCCATGCAAGCCCTACTCGCCAGTAGTTCGTTGGACAGATTCTCTTCGCAATGGTCTTCAATATAACTGATGGCTTGCGCAATGCGGACATCGCCGGTGTTTGCCTTCCATTGGCTTCCCTCAACGCCCAAAAGTATCTCACAGATAAGTGCCTGAATGTTCAAAAAAGCCCCTATACTGAACGTGGATATTTGCCCACTGCTCAGGAGATAGTGTTGCATATAGTTGATTTTCGCCTTCAGATTTTCCGTCAGGTCAATAGGGAAGACACCCGTCAGCGCATTATCATACGGAAATCCTAACGAGAAATGAACGAACAAATGCCCGATGGCCCCATCTGCCAGCAACTGTTCCCGCTCACTTTTCGTCAAGGCGCCAAGGTTTCCTCCACACAGGCAACTCCCCTGACGGGGGATGCTATTTCCTTCTATGCGCGAGCTGTAATCCGTATTTGGAGCGATGAGATAGACTTTATTCGTTTCCATGCGATAGGTCTTGCCCCGGTATTCGATGACACCGCCAACCCCGGTATTGTGGTAAATCCGCCAGAAAGGAAACGAAAGCGTACTGTATTCCCAATTCTTCAACCACCAATACCTGCAACAATGTACCTTAATGGAAAGACCGGGAAAATACTGCACCGTAGTAGACGGATCACCGGTAAATAATGTCTGCATAGGCCATAGTTATTAAAGTAACCATCTGCAAACATAGTAAAAAAGATTAAACCTGCAAGAAAAGGCCACATGAAAAATACACCACACACTTCCAATTCCCGAAGTCTTGCAGGAGGAAGAAAAATATTTACTTCAAAGAGAAGTAACCGTCCTATCACAACCGGCTATATAGATGGCCCCGGCTGGAAGTATAGATGCAGCACGGTAGAGATATATTTCCAGCACGATAGAGATATATCTCTACCTAAGCCTGCCTACAGGTATCTCTTGCAGGGGATACCTCCGGACAAGCATACGGTATTAATTCTCAACAAGGAAAAGACAATGAAACAAACCACCGAAACAAATTCTTTTCTCCGACCGAAGTACGTTAGTTTACTTTCACAACCGCCGCTCCTTGTTTCAGTCCATCGGCCGCAGCCGTCAGTCGTATGCTTCCGGACTGTCCGTTATTTTGCAGCACCACCAGACATTTACCGTAAAAGGCTTTGCGGTGATTGGCCTTAAACTTCTCCAAAGAAACGGGATTACCATTGTCCACTGCTCCAGCACCTCGTTGCCGATGCTCCATATAAAGATGGAAGGATGGTTACGGTCGCGCACGATGAGGTCGGTCAAGTCACGCTCGTGCCACTCGTTGAAATAGCGGGAATAATCGTAGGCCGTCTTCTTCTTGCGCCACATGTCAAACGTCTCGTCCATCACAATAAAGCCCATACGGTCGCAGAGTTCAAGCAGTTCGGGTGCGGGCGGGTTGTGCGCGCAGCGTATGCCGTTACAGCCCATCTCTTTCAGAATCTCCAGTTGGCGTTCGATGGCACGGGTGTTTACGGCAGCCCCCAAGCAACCCAAATCGTGGTGCATGCATACGCCGTTGATCTTTACTTGTTTGCCGTTCAGGATGAATCCTTTCTCGGCATCGAAACAGAAGGTGCGGATGCCGTAAGGCGTATCGTATGTATCAACCGTCTTTCCAGCCAAGCGAACCTCCGTTTTGATATTATAAAGGTAAGGACGCTCAATGCTCCATAGTTCCGGATCAGCCACGGAGATTTCCTGTAAAGTCTCGTGCCGTATGCCTTTTGCAATGGTCAATGTATCAGAAGCTTTTCCTACCACCACGCCATTCTCATCTGTCAACTCAGATACAAGTTCCAATGCAGCATCCGCATCCGACTTATTATCCAGAGTAGTGCGCAATAACAAGCGGGCACTGTTCTTCGACACCTCCTCTGCCGTTACAAACGTGCCCCACTGCGCCACATGCACCGGATGCAGCTTCGATAACCACACATTGCGGTAAATTCCGCAACCTGAATACCAACGGGAATTGGGTTGCTCCGCATTGTCCACCCTCACGGCAAGAAGATTTTTCTCCCCCCACTTGATATAAGGTGTCAGGTCATAGCCAAAGGAAATATAGCCATAAGGACGCGTGCCAAGCTTATGCCCGTTGATGTAAACCGTAGAGTTCATATAGACGCCATCAAAATCAATGCGCAGCAGCTTTCCTTTATCGGCCTTATCCACAACGAACGTTTTGCGATACCAGCCTACACCGCCGGGTAAAGCCCCTCCGCTCGTTCCGGAAGGGTTGTTCTGTTCGAACTCCCCTTCTATAGCCCAGTCGTGAGGCAGGTTCAATCTCCGCCAGGTCGCATCGTTATAATCGGGACGAGCCGCCAACGTATCGTCTCCCAAACAAAAAGCCCAGTCGGCCGTAAAGTCCTGCTGCCGCCGATTGTTTCGGGCACGCTCTTCAGAAACACGGCACCCTGCCAGTAAAAATGCTCCGATTAAAAGCAACAATAGTTTCTTCATCACGAATAGACGTTATTAGAGTTTCACACGCTGTGCTTTTCCGTTGTATTTCACCACTGCACCTTTCGCCTTCAAGTCAAAGGCTTGCACTTTATCTTTGCCCACTTTCACCACATTGAAGATACGTTCCTCCAACATACCGGAATATTCGCCCGTGCGATCGCCGATGGTCAAAGTTCCCTCTGCATCGTTGTAAACAAACGGGATGGCAGCATATTTTCCTTTCTCATAGTTATAATTCACCCCTTCGTCTTCGTAGAGGGTAAATGCCCCGTCTTGCCCTGCATAAACAAAGAGCGTGATTTCCTCTGCCTGCTTCTCGTCGCTATATTGCATGTCGGGACCAAAGGGGATGATGGCTCCTGCACGTACATAGAGCGGTATGCGCTCATAAGGGGCAGCCACTGTCAGCTTCCGGCCACCTTCCACGTAGTTTCCGGTGTAGAAGTCATACCATCCGCAGCCGGCGGGGAAATACATCTCGCGCGTGCGTACACCGTATTCATAAACCGGAGCAACCATCAGTGCCGGGCCGAACATGAACTGGTCGCCTATATTGTTGACGCTTGCATCTGCCGTGAAGTCCATCACCAACGGGCGCATGATGGTATAATCGTTGAAATGGGTCATGCCTGCCAATGAATAGATATACGGCATCATGTTATAGCGCAGTTTGGTATAATAAACAATGGAATTATAGCATGGATGCCCTTCGGGAGCAATGTTCCATACTTCGCGAAACGGGTACTGTCCATGCGCACGGAACAAAGGACAGAAAGCACCGAACTGATACCAACGGGCATTCAATTCTCTCCACTCTTTATAATCCGCATTCTCGCGTCCCGTCCGGTTGAGTTCCTGCTGGCCTGCCACGTAACGATTCTCTACGCAGAATCCACCGATATCCATCGTCCAGTAAGGAATTCCACTGACGGCAAAGTTCAGTCCGGCAGATATTTGCGCCTTCATGTCTTCCCAACGGGTGGCAATGTCACCGCTCCAAGTGGCGGTGGAGTACCGTTGCAGTCCGGCAAAGCCCGAACGAGTCAGCAGAAAGACACGCTTGTCCGGCTCGACGCCACGCTGTCCGTCATAGATAGCTTCGGCATTCATCAAGGCATACGTGTTGAAGAACTTGGCCGAAGGACCCAGAGCCGTAGGGCCGGAAAGGTCTTTACGATACTGAATATCCGTGCAGTCGCGCACATTCGGTTCGCTGGCATCCATCCACCATGCGTCGAATCCGAGCGGATAGTAATGGTCTTGTATCTGTTTCCAGAAGAGCCTACGCGCATCGGCATTGTAAGCATCGTAGAAAGAACCCAGATAGCCCGGACCTACCCAGTCTCTGATACTGTCTTTTACGGCCTGCTGATACATCCAACCTTTCTCGTCGAATTCTTTATAATGCTCAGTCGTCACATAGAACTTGGGCCACACGGAAACCATTACACGGCCGTTCATGGAATGGATAGAGTCCACCATCCCCTTGGGGTCGGGAAAACGCTCAGGGTCGAATTCATGGCTTCCCCACGCATCCTGCTTCCAGTGCAACCAGTCGATGACGATGTTGTCGATGGGAATCCGACGTTTACGGAATTCCTTCAAGGTAGAGAGCACCTCCTCCTTCGTGTTATACTTTTCACGACTCTGCCAATAACCCATTGCCCACTTCGGCATAATCGGGCTCTTGCCGGTCAGTGTGCGATAGCCGCTGACCACCTCGTCCATATTGTCGCCATATACGAAGTAATAGTTTATCTCGTTCTGCATTTCGCCCCACCAGGAGAGTTTGTTCTGCTCTTCATCGGCCACCGGGCTGAGCACTCTCAATCCGCAGTAAGAGACTTGCCCGTCGGGTTTCCACTCAATTTTTAAAGGAACACGCTTGCCTGCTTCCAGATTCACCGCAAACTTATAGCTGTTGGGATTCCAGGCCGTGCGCCAACGTTCGGGCACTGCCAACTCATTATTGATATATACTTTGGTATAGCCGGCATAATAGAGGATGAAGCGGAACAAGCCGGTTTCCGATGGCTCTATCTCGCCTTCATACGTCACGCCCGCTCCCATAAATGGGAATCCGTCCGGCAGGTTTATCACTTTCTTCAAATGGACGGCACGATCCAGATGCTCGAAATAGAGAGAATCCTCACGGCGCACGATGGTCTCCACGCGTCTATCAGCCGGAACGTATGTACCCGTCAAGGCACCTTCCTTGCCATCCTTGTCATACAGCTTGAATACACCGCCCAACTGCGAGTAGTCGCGCGGGTCGCCGAAACGACAAAGGGAATAACTATCCCAAAGCACACCGTAATTCTTATTGGAAACAATAAACGGAACGGAAACTTTCGTGTTGTATTGAAACAACTCCTCATTTTTTCCCTTGTAGTTGAATTCATCCGCCTGATGCTGCCCCAGGCCATAGTAGGCCTCATCGTCGCCCGCCGATTGGAACACTTGGCGAACGGTGTATCCTTTGGTACCTTCCACTTCGATCGGGGTAAAAGTTCTACCGTTGTTGTCTTCTGCCAGAATCAGGTTTCCGGCAGTATCGGTAAAACGCACTTCGCCGGTTTTCTTGGCAACGATGGCACATAATTCGGAGGTCTTCACACAGACTTCATCCCCCTGCTCTTCCACCTTAAAGTCTGTTTTATGCTGCCGGGGAATCAGTATGAGACTTGATTCCTTCGAGAACTCTTTCTCCGGAGTGGCCGATACACGGATGAGTTTCTCGCCCATCACCTCCAACCTTACCTTACGCACATCCGTAGGCCGTTGTTGGCTTACTTCTATAATCACGCCGTTTTCCGTCTTTTGAAATCCGCTTCCGGCACATGCGGCAAACATCCATCCGGCAAGCAAATAAACTGAAGTGTTTTTCAAATTCATACGTTACTGTTCTTAAAAGTGATTTCTCTTCCGATGCAAAGATAAGAAGCCTCTTCCGGAACACACCTCCCGAATGTTGAGACAAAAGGTATCTTTTGATGCCTTTAAAGATAAAATGTTTCCGGAATGGGTATCTATTGTTATTTACCTTCTCTCTCCTGATAGACAGAGGGCAAAACGCCGAACTCATCCCTGAAGTACTTACTGAAATATTTAGGATTATTAAAGCCGAGCTGATAGGCAATCTCCGATACATTCCGTTGACTTTCACGAAGCAATTGCGCTGCTCTCTTCAGACGGATGATGCGAATGAACTCGATAGGGGTCTTGCCTGTGATCTGCGAAAGCTTTTTATAAAGATGCACCCTACTCATTCCCAGTTCACGGCTCAACTCTTCGACAGACAAGTCGCTACGGCCGATGTTGGCTTCCACATACTTGATGGCATCCGCCACCAACTGTTCATCTAACGAGGTGATAACTATCCGGCTCGGTTCAGGTTCAATCAGTAAACGCTGCCTGCGCTTACCGTACAAGTCAATCAGTTTACGCATGCGCAGTATCAGTACTTCCACATTGAAAGGTTTCGTCACATAATCGTCCGCCCCGATAGTCAGGCTTTCCACTTTATCTTCTACCGCTTGCTTGGCAGTGAGCAATATGACCGGAATATTCTCGGTGCGCTTGTCGGTTTTCACCCAACGGCACAGCTCGTTGCCATCCATTTCGGGCATCATCACGTCACTTACAATGATATCCGGCTGCAAATCCGGTATCAGCTGCCATGCCTCCCTTCCGTTCGAAGCGGTCTGTATGCGGAAATAAAGGCTCAGACTATCCTTCATGAAGGCCACCAAGTCATCGCTGTCATCCACAACCAGCACCAAAGGCTGTTCTTTGTCTCCGCCATCGGTCGTATCATCCATATCATCGGACAATGCTTCGTTTTCTTCCTCCAAGATTTGCTCTATTTCCGACTCAGCAAAGACTTTCTCCGCCTCTTTCTTTCTGCCGGATTTAGAAACAACCCCTTCCCGACTGACCTGCTTGATAGGGATGGTCACAAGAAATACGCTTCCGACACTCACATTATCCAATACCTGTACCGTACCTTCATGCAGTGTCACAAAATCGTGCACCAGACTCAAGCCTATACCACTGCCCGTAGACTGAAGATTCGGATTAGGATGATTGACCTGATAGAAGCGCTCGAAGATGTGCCCTTTATCTTCATCCTTTATTCCGGTTCCCGTATCCGATACTTTCAACAGTAATTTATCGGGTTCACCCTTCAACACTTCTACCGAAACATCTACCCGGCCTCCTTCGGGCGTGAACTTGAAGGCATTGGAAAGCAGGTTCATCACCACCTTGCCCATTTTATCTTCATCAAACAACATGTTCAAAGACTCCACAGCCGAATAAAAGGTCAGATGTACATTCTTCTTCTCAGAGAGCATCAGGAAAGATGCACAAATATGTCTTACGAAAGTCACTATATCCCCTTCGGCAGGAGTGAGATGCAGGCCCGCCACTTCACTCTTGCGAAAATCGAGCAATTGGTTCACGAGATTCAACAGGCGAAGCGCATTGCGATGCATCAACGTCAAGCGTCCCAATTGTTTGTCGTCCGACACCTCTTTCATCATGCTTTCCAGCGGAGATATTATCAGTGTAAGCGGTGTGCGCAATTCGTGACTGACGTTCGTAAAGAAACGAAACTTCATTTGGTTCACCTCTTCCATCTTCCGGGCATCCTGTTCCATCTGTCTGATTTTAAACTTGTTCCGTTCTTTGCGTTCTACGGCACGGATAGAAAGATAGATAATTCCCACCAACAGCAACACATAGAATATATATGCCCACGTGGTCTGCCAGAAGGGGGGAAGAATCACAATCTTCAGCACGGCCTCTTCCGTCCCTGCAAAACCATCGCTGTTGACAGCCTTTACCCTCAGTACGTAGGTGCCGGGAGCCAGATTGGTGTAGGTGGCCCGCCGCATGTCCGAAGCAGAGGTCATCCAATCGTTATCAAAGCCTTCCAGCTTATAAATGTAGTAGGTCTTCTCGGGCAACACATAATTGTCTGATGCAAATACAACCGTAAAGACATTCTGCCGGTAATCGAGCATCAACTCGCCTATATGATTGAGAGATTTATCCAGCACAACACGTCCACCATACTCTCGCCCCACTTCCACCTCTTCATTGAACAGACGGAAATCAGTAAATATCACTTTGGGCTGTGTGCGATTGTATTTTATGACATCAGGATTAAAAATGTTGATGCCATACAATCCTCCCATCACAACCTCACCCGAAGCCAAACGTTCGATGGAACGCAGGTTGAACTCACTGCCTTGCAAGCCATCCTTATCGTTATACACATGAAAGTGAAAAGTATATTCTTGCGAACGTTTGTCCTGCAATACGACCATGTTAACCACTCCGTCGGCAGTAGTGACCCACATGTTCCGGTGCTTGTCTTCCACAATACCGGAGATGAAACGACCGGAAATCTCTTGTGGAAGAGAGATAACCTGCAAACCGTCATTGACGGGATCGTAAAGATTCAACCCGTCGCGCGTGGCAATCCAAATCAGTCCGCGACTGTCCTCATACACCTGATTGACACTCTGATTGGAGAAGCGTGCATTTCCCGACTTCGTCCCCACATAATTAGTTGCCCGTCCGGTATTCAAGTCGAGGATGGAAATGCCCGAAGAAGCCGTTCCTATGATCAGGCGATTGTTACGCCCCATGCAGATGGAAGCAATGTAGTCCGAAATAAGACCGCAAGTTGCCACATTATAATTAGTAAAGACTCCGGTTTTAGGATTCAGTCGCTGTACTCCCCCACTTAGTGTACCTATCCAGATATTTCCTTCCTCGTCCTCGGCCAAAGACCATACATTGTTGTTCGATAAAGAATTGGGATTGCCCGGTTGATGGCGATAGTGAACGAAGCGATGACCGTCATAACAATCCAATCCTCCCCAGAAAGTACCAATCCACAACCTGCCGTCTTTTGCCTTCAACAGACTGACTACCACGTTTGCGGTAAGCGAGTTCTCTCCCCGGCGAAGAAACGTATTCTTCTCTCCGCTCTGCGGATTCCAATGCACCAACCCTCCATCGTTCGTTCCAAGCCACAAAGTGCCATCTCTGCCGTCTTCTATGGCATTGACGTCGCCCAACGGACTTAAAGCAAATTTATAGATACTTTCGTCATAGTAGGCCACACCTTTTTTATAGGTACCCACCCACATGATGCCGGCAGCATCTTCATATAATTCCATAATCGTATTGTGGGGCAGCCCACGTTCATTATCCGGATGGCTTATCAGCGATGTGATTTTCCCCGTTTTCTTGTCCAGAACGTCTATCCCCTCCTGATCTTTTCCCAGCCAGATATGCCCTTTACGGTCTTGAGTAATGCTCCTTATCATGTTGTGCGAAAGGTTGCTTATCCGGTCGTTACGGTTCTTTTTCCATTCCTTGCTTTTCAGATTATAGACCCATAGGCCCGGAGCACCATATATCCAAAGGTCTTCATCTCTGTCCACGAATAAAGAGAACGTCTCTACATATTCCTCTCCCACCATCTCAGTGATGTCGGTCAGCGTCCACTTCAGCGCCATGCGCCGGCTATCTATACAAACAATGCGTCCGTTACTATAAGTCAGCAAGATACCCTCTTTGCTATCTATCATGCCGGTGATGTTACCTTGCGGTAATCCTCCGGTTGTAAAAAGAAGCCCTTCGGCTTTTTTTTCACCGGCACGATAGCGGTAGCATCCCACTCCGGGCACATAGAACCAAAGGGTTTTCTCCTTATCCACCATTACCCCCTGCGGGACTCCGTTTATACCGATATTCCACATATAGCCACGCATATCGTTCTCAAAGGTCTCCGCCACAGGGTCAAAAAAGGTATAATTCGTTTCGCCTATCCGCATCCAAAGCCTGCCTTCACTGTCTTCCACGATGTTTTCCACAAAATTGTCGGGAATGGAAGTTGTCCGGCTATCGTCATGGCGGAACGTCCGGAATCGATAACCGTCATAGCGCGCCAACCCGGAAGCCGTACCGAACCACAGAAAGCCTCGCGAGTCTTTGCAAATGGAGTTGATCTGATTATTGGGGAGACCGTCTTTCACTTCCAGACATTTGAACATGTAGTTTTGCGCCGCGGCAGAGAGACAAACCATGCAGATGCCCCAAAGGAACAAATATAATCGTTTCATTTCACAATAATTATAGAAAGATTGCCTTGCAAATGAAACAAAAAGATAGGAGAAAACAAAGGATAGTGAACGAAATGTGCCTAAATTGAGACAGCCGGCTGCCACGTGTCTTCTCACCGCGAGGAGATATCCGTTTTAAGCCGGTTTAAAGGGAGCCATTGGCTTTCGACAAAACTTACCGATTATCACTTTAGTATCTGCATTCAGCAGCCTCAATCACGATTTTATTTTGTTGAGAATCAATACCAAGTACTTATCAAGAAATACCAGTAGGCAGGTTTTGGTGGAGACATATCTCCACCGTGTTGCACCTATATTTCCAGCCGGGGACATCCATATAGCGAGCAAGGTTGAGGAGAAGAGCACGCTAAGAAGTAAATGTTTTTCTTTTCCTGAAAGGTTTCGAGATTGGAAGTGCGTGGTGTACCTTTCATATAATCGGCTTTAGGAGGAATAAATCAGACGGAGAGAAGTTTTAGCAGACACGAATAAAAGGAAAAACTTTTTTTTCAATTTCTTAATTGGTTTTTTAGCTATCTTTGCCGCAAAAATCAGGCAGTCATTCCGCACCATTGCAAATGACACATACTCAGAAACAAAAATTAAACAAAACATCAATGACAAAGAACAAATCCCTGATTATTGTTGGAACTATATTAGTGCTGCTGTTGATCGGTGTCACCGTATTGCTGATTTCCGAGAAGAAAACCAACTATGAGTTGACGCAGGAGTTTCAATTGGAAAAAGAAGACTTGGAGAACCAATACACCGACTTCGCCAAGCAGTATGACGAACTGAAGCTGAGTGTTTCCAACGACTCCCTTTCTGTTCTTTTGGAGCAGGAGCAGCTCAAGACCCAACGCCTCCTGGAAGAGTTGCGCACGGTAAAAAGCAGCAACGCCTCCGAAATCAGACGCCTGAAAAATGAATTGGCTTCCCTACGCAAAGTCATGATTGGCTACATCAACCAGATAGACTCCTTGAATCGGCTTACAGCCCAACAAAAAGAGATCATAGCCGATGTTACCCAGAAATACAATGCGGCTTCGCGACAGATCAGCAACTTGTCAGAAGAGAAAAAGAATCTCACCAAGACCGTGACCCTTGCCGCCCAACTGGATGCCACCAACATATCCGTACAAGCCACCAATAAACGCGGTAAGGTGGCCAAGAAAGTTAAAGATGTCGTGAAACTAAAAATAAACTTCAGCATCGTAAAGAACATTACCGCCGAAACCGGAGAACGCACCCTCTACATCCGCATCACCAAACCGGACAACGACGTGCTGACCAAAAGTGCATCCAATACCTTCTCATACGAGAATCGCAACTTGACCTATTCTATCAAAAAGTACATAGAATACAACGGAGAAGAACAGGCCGTCACCGTTTATTGGGATGTGGAAGAGTATCTCTATGCCGGCACCTATCGGGTAGATATTTTCGCAGACGGCACCCTCATCGGTTCACAATCATTCGCATTGGAGTAATTCCTGACTTACTCCGTATCAGGCTCATATCAGGTCCGTATTTGCTCCGTCTTTATAGATATCTGGAGGCGGGACAAGCGGTTCCTTTTGCTAAAGATTAGGGCTGCATCCTGTCAGACGGATATTTCTTGAATGCACCGGTTTACAGCGGTCGGGCAGAAGAGAGCCTTTTACGCCAACCCGCCCTCCTCCCCCCTGTTTGACAGCTGCAATCCTTTGTCATGACAGAGGCAAGTGTTTGAGCCGTCAGACACAAGCGTCTGACAAGACGGCGACAAACACCTGATAACCAACACGCTTCGACTTTAAAACACAAGCCGCTGGGTGAAGTCATCGACCTACTTCTTATCCCCGAGCTCAAGCATAGGTATGGAGCAAATACGGACCTGATACGGTTTTGATATGCAACGAATATATGCCTGACATGAGAAGCATACTGCCGCACATGCAGCCGACAAATGATAAAACAGGTTAATTTATTTTGCAGTATCATTAAAAGCCTATATTTTTGCATCGTTGTTTATGCAATTATTGTTTCTCGGCAAAATAGAATTTTATCATCATTGCAACGTATAATCCCAATGAAAAAGTCATTATGTTTCATCTGGTTAATATGCCTGACCATTCCAGCATTCTCACAGAGAACTCTCAGCTTGGATAGTTGCCGTGCTTTAGCCATTTCCAACAACAAAGAATTACAGATAAGCCGCGAGAAAGTCAAGGCAGCCCACTATCAAAAAAAGGCCGCATTCACCAACTATCTTCCCAACATCTCGGCAACAGGCAGCTACATACGCAGCCAGAAAGAACTCTCCATACTAAATGACACACAAAAAGGAGCATTGTCCGGCATAGGCACTACACTGAGCACTCCATTGGGACAAGCCATGCAAGCCATAGCCCAAGCCAACCCCCAATTGGGAGGTTTGTTAGGACAGCTCGGCCAGGGCATGGAGGGCACACTCAACCATGTTGGCAGCTCAATCGTAGAAGCTTTTCGTACAGACACCCGCAACATGTATGCAGGCGCACTCACCCTCACCCAACCACTCTATATGGGAGGAAAGATACGTGCATATAATAAAATCACCCGATATGCCGAGGAGCTGGCGCAACAGCAACATAACACCGGCATGCAAGAAGTGATCCTAAGCACTGATCAGGCTTACTGGCAAGTCGTGTCACTTGCCCACAAAAAGAAACTGGCCGAAGGATACCTGGAATTATTGCAGAAGCTGGATAGCGATGTCGATAAGATGATCGCCCAAGGAGTTGCCACCAAAGCAGACGGACTCTCGGTAAAAGTCAAGGTGAACGAGGCAGAAATGACATTGACTAAAGTGACCGACGGCCTGAGTCTTTCTAAAATGCTACTGTGTCAGTTGTGCGGTCTCGACCTCAACACCCCCGTCATATTGGAAGACGAACAGAAGGAAGACCTGGCCCCCGGCTTCGTGCCCGCCAAGGTTATTGATATCGACAACGTATATGCCAACCGTCCCGAAGTGCGCAGTCTGGAACTTGCCACCCGAATTTATCAGCAAAAAGTAAATGTGACCCGTGCCGAGCATCTGCCATCCATGGCTTTGATGGGAGGATACATGGTATCTAATCCCTCTTTCTTCAACGGTTTTGAAAAGAAATTCAAAGGCATGTGGAATGTAGGCGTGATGGTTTCCGTCCCCATCTGGCATTGGGGAGAGGGCCTGTACAAAGTAAAAGCAGCCAAATCCGAAGCACGGATTGCCCGATACCGATTGGACGAAGCCAAAGAGAAAATAGAGTTGCAAGTCAACCAATCTGCTTTCAAGGTAGATGAAGCTGCCAAAAAGCTGGCTATGGCCGAGAAAAACCTTGAGAAAGCCAACGAAAACCTGCGGTATGCCAACCTCGGCTTCGAAGAAGGTGTGATTCCCGCAAGCAACGTACTTGAGGCTCATACAGCCTGGCTGTCGGCCCAATCGGATAAGATAGACGCGCAAATAGACGTGAAGCTTACGGAAGTCTACCTGAAGAAGGCTATGGGACAACTTGCCGTATCGCACCCCTGAAAGCAGGATTATAGGATATGCCATAGACCAAACAAAGTGGCAACAGAACTTCGGATCGCTTTTCCGGAGAATTGGAAAGAAATTAAATGCTAAAATAAAAAGATGGATACAAAATCACAAAACAGTAACATGCTGCTGGCTTTCCTCACACTGGCGGGAATCATAGCCATAGTAGCCATTGTGGGTTTCTTTATGCTACGCAAAGGGCCGGAAATCGTACAAGGACAAGCAGAAGTAACGGAGTATCGCGTATCAAGCAAGGTTCCGGGACGTATTTTGGAATTCCGCGTCAAAGAAGGACAAAGCGTACAAGCCGGCGACACGCTGGCTATCCTGGAAGCTCCGGACGTACAAGCCAAACTGGAGCAAGCACGTGCCGCCGAAGCTGCTGCACAAGCTCAAAATGCGAAAGCCCTGAAAGGTGCCCGGCAGGAACAGATACAAGCCGCTTACGAAATGTGGCAGAAAGCTCGTGCCGGACTTGCCATTGCCGAAAAATCGTATAAACGGGTGAAAAACCTACAAGAGCAAGGTGTGATGACAGCCCAGAAGCTGGATGAAGTCACCGCCCAGCTTGATGCTGCCAAAGCCACCGAAAAAGCCGCCAATGCACAATACAACATGGCCAAGAACGGTGCGGAATGCGAAGACAAAGCTGCTGCTGCCGCCTTGGTGGAGCGTGCCAAAGGAGCCGTGGCCGAAGTAGAGTCGTATATCAGAGAGACTTATCTGATAGCACAGACAGCCGGCGAGGTTTCAGAAATCTTCCCGAAAGTAGGCGAACTCGTTGGTACAGGTGCCCCCATCATGAATATTGCCGTGATGAACAACATGTGGGTAACATTCAATGTACGCGAAGATTTGTTGGTGGGCTTGAACATGGATACGGAATTCGAGGCCTTTATTCCCGCCCTCGACAAAAACATCCGTCTGAAGGTGTATTATATGAAAGACCTCGGCACCTATGCTGCTTGGAAAGCCACTAAGACCACCGGTCAGTTCGACCTGAAAACGTTCGAGGTGAAAGCCTCTCCGATGGGGAAGATAGAAGGGCTGCGCCCGGGAATGTCTGTAATATGGAAGAAATGAGTTTCTTCTCCTATGTAACCCATATGGTCAAATTGTAACGGCACGATGGCAAACAGTAAATCCAAATATATTTTCCTCCTCGACGTGATGAAGCGCGAATGCCGCCGTCTCGTCTCCCGTCCGCTATATCTGTTCTGCATGGTGATAGCACCACTATTCTGCTACCTGTTTTTCACCACGCTGCTGGACTCCGGATTACCCACGAACATGCCTGTGGGTGTGGTAGACCAAGACATGAGCACCATTTCCCGCAACCTGACGCGCAACCTCGACGCCTTCGGGCAGACTGCCGTCGTGGCTCATTACCCCAGTATCAGAGAAGCCCGTACCGCCATGCAACGGGGAGAGATTTACGGTTTCTACTACATTCCCCAAGGAACTTCCTCCGAAGTGCAGGCACAACGACAGCCTAAGCTATCTTTCTACACCAACAACACCTTGCTCGTGGCGGGTTCGCTGCTGTTCAAGGACATGAAGATGATGAGCGAGTTGGCAGCAGGCTCTGCAGCCCGCACCACACTTTATGCCAAAGGAGCCACCGAAAACCAAGCGATGGGCTTCCTGCAACCTATCGTCATCGACGCACATCCACTCAACAACCCGTGGCTAAACTACTCCGTATATCTGTGCAACACCTTTGCACCGGGTGTATTGATGTTGCTTATATTTATGGTGACCGTCTATTCCATCGGAGTAGAAATAAAAGACCGTACTGCCCGCGAATGGCTATCTATGGGCAATGATTCCATCTGGATATCCCTTGCCGGGAAATTGCTTCCGCATACAGCAGTGTTCTTCCTGATGGGTATGCTATACAACGCCTACCTGTATGGTTTCCTGCACTTTCCCTGCAATAGCGGCATTTTCCCTATGCTCCTGGCCACCCTCTGCCTGATACTGGCATCGCAAAGCATGGGAATATTGATGATAGGCATCTTGCCTACCTTGCGTTTAGGCCTCAGCTTCGCCTCTTTGTGGGGAGTGCTTTCTTTCTCCATGTGCGGATTGTCATTCCCCATCATGGGCATGCACCCCACGCTGCAAGCATTGGCCAATCTCTTCCCCTTACGCCACTACTTCCTGATTTATGTGGATCAGGCCCTGAACGGCTATCCCATGATTTATTCGTGGACCAACTATGTGGCATTGCTGATTTTCATGACACTTCCGTTCCTCATCTCGCGCAGGTTGAAAGAGGCGCTGGTTTACTATAAATACATTCCCTGATGAAAGAGTTGACATTCAAACAAAAAGTGACACAAGGCATCCATGATTTGTTCTATATATGGAGGCGAGAATTCCGCACAACCTTACGCGATCAGGGCGTACTGATCTTTTTTGTACTTGTCCCACTGGTCTATCCACTGATATATGCTTTCATCTATACCAACGAGACTGTTCGAGAAGTGCCTGCCGTGGCGGTAGACAATTCACGTTCTTCATTGAGCCGCGAATATCTGCGCAAAGTGAATGCCTCTCCCGAAGTGAGCATCGTAGCTTATTGTGCCGACATGGAAGAAGCCAAGCTGATGCTGAAAGAACGAAAAGCATATGGCATCATCTACATGCCTTCCACCTTCAGTGATGACATTGTAAGCGGTAAACAGACGCATGTCAGCCTTTTCTGCGACATGAGCGGACTGCTTTACTACAAATCGTTACTGATGGCCAACACCAACGTGTCATTGGCAATGAATGCCGATATTAAAATAGAGCGCACAAGTAATACCACCAACCGTCAGGATGAAATTACCACTTACCCGATGGAATATGAAGATGTGGCGCTTTACAACCCCACCAACGGTTTTGCCGCTTTCCTTATTCCTGCCGTACTGGTATTGATCATACAGCAAACCTTGCTGCTGGGCATCGGCCTGTCTGTGGGAACCGCCCGCGAGAAGAATCGTTTCAAGGAGCTGGTACCCATCAACCGCCATTACAACGGCACCCTACGCATCGTCATGGGAAAAGGACTGAGCTACTTCATGGTCTATTCTTTGGTAGCCGTATACGTATTGTGTGTGGTTCCTCATCTTTTCAGTCTCAATCAGATCGCCATACCCGGCGTACTGACCTTGTTCGCCCTACCCTATCTGACGGCCTGCATTTTCTTTGCCATGACAGCCTCCATTGCCATCCGCAATCGCGAAACGTGCATGCTGTTGTTTGTTTTCACCTCCGTGCCGTTGCTTTTCCTCTCCGGCATTTCGTGGCCGGAAGCTGCCATGCCCGCCTTTTGGAAATATTTCTCGTATATCTTCCCTTCTACTTTCGGAATCAACGGATATGTACGCATCAACAGCATGGGGGCTACACTCAACGAAGTGACATTTGAGTATCATGCTCTGTGGCTGCAAACGGGCTTCTATTTCATCACTACCTGCGTGGTATATCGCTGGCAGATTCTGAAAAGCAGGAAGCACATGATTGAGGAATACCAACGGCATAAAGCACAAAAAGCGGCAAGGCTGTTGGCAGACATTGACCGTTAGAATCCGCTCATCTTGAACCCGGCTCAGTGAGAAGAGCACTTCCTTCAACACCGTTCAACAAGGCATCGCAGATGGGATAAAGCACCTCTGCATAACGCATAAAGCCCAAATCGGTAAAGTGGATTCCATCTACCGTGGCCTCTCTGTCGTGTCCGATGATGTCACGTGAAGAAAGGAAATAAATATGTTGCTCGCCACGCTGTTTCAGGGAGCGGAAGAAAGCCGCCAACGCTTCGTTCTTCTCTTTTATCTCCTTGGCCATCTTGGTGTCGAAAAAAGAATGGGGGAAAACCGGGTCTTCCACAAAAAGGATGGGGGTATCGGGATGCTTGCTGCGGATGGCAGAATAGAATTTCTCCGCACGCTCTTTGATGTGCGTCACGCCGGCATTGGGCACAAAGTCGAGTACAAACAAGGAAGCATCTACACCGGCCAGCACATCGGCAATCTCCAAATCGAGCAAGGCATTGCCACTAAACCCCAAGTTGATGCACTCACGATTGAGCCACCGCTCCAGAATATTGGTATGAGCCATGCCCGGACGAGAGGCACAGCCTCCCTGCAAGATGCTGGTGCCATAAAACGCAACCGGTTTTTCGCGCTTGGGCAAATCCACCGCCGGCCGACCTATCACCGACAGCGAATCCACACCAATGGCAAGCGAAGTGAGCCCGTCATACAAAGGCAGGTATAGGAGGTATTCGCGCTCTTCGGCCGTCATATTCCGTACGATGACCGCCTCGGTAAGCTTTCCGGAGGGACGGCCGCTACCGGCAAACACCCACTTTCCGTCTTGCAGGCAGTAGAGGTCAAGCCCGCAAATGCCGGTAGGCGTCATGTGGTTCATGCGGAAAACATTTCTCGTCTCCCAACGGGCGGCCACGCAAGTGGAGTTGGAACGAAAGCGCAGGGCCAGTCCGGCACTGTTGCGCCCCAACTCCCACAGAGGTTTGCGGGAAATGTGTTGCAACGAGTCGGGCAGGCGTTCGTAGCGCGTAAGGGTAGATTGCGTTGCTTTGCCCAGCAAGGGGAAAGCGGAAGCATCGTGATAGACTATCTGTGCATGGGTGGCAACGGCCAGCAACAAGGCCAAGAAAAAGTGAATGGTTCTCATATAGATTGATGTAATAGGTTGACAAATGCCCAAAAGGGACGACAGAAACCTAAGAGGAAGTTCAAAAAAGACAGCCCCCAGGCTTCTGTAACTACAAAGATACAAGGTTTTTTTGAAAAATAGAGTTTTTCCGGCATTTCACATCAATTACCATCGAAGTGAGCAAGGTAATCATCTGTAGATACAAAGGAAACTAAGCAACGAACATCCATAAATAACGTTTTTTTACCATCAGTGAGCAACCTTTCCCTACCCTCTCAATCCTCTCTCCGCCCCCCTTCAGAAGTACTTCTGAGCAGGGGTACAATGAGTCAGGGACTGAAATAATCAAAGTCAGAAAACGAACTTTCCAACAACATTTTTTGTAAAATAAAAAGAGTGAAAACAAAGCACAGCCCAGCCGAGGGTAACAAGCCATCTCCGCCCTTCAGATGCTCATCCCCGAACCGGGACGACAGGATATTGCCATCCGGGAGCTTTTCTTAACAAACCACACTGAGAGGAAAGCGTTTCATATTATTTAACCATCTGTTTATTGTTTTATTACGAACAATTCGTAGATTTGCATCGAATTCATTAAAACATTTATCCATGGAAAAGTTAACGATACAAGAAGAAGAAGTGATGCTGTACATCTGGGAGCTGGACAGTTGCTTCGTAAAAGACATTGTTGCCAAATATCCGCAACCGGCGCCTCCCTACACCACCGTGGCCTCCATCGTGAAGAATCTGGAACGGAAACAGTACGTCCGCCCCACCCGTGTAGGAAACACCTACCGATACACACCCCTGATTCGCGAAAGCGAGTACAAACGTACCTTCATGAGCGGCTTCGTGCGCAACTATTTTGAAAACTCTTATAAAGAAATGGTATCTTTCTTTGCCAAAGAACAGAAGATTTCGGCCAACGACCTGAAAGATATTATAAATATGATAGAGAAAGGAAAAGAATAACCGTAACACAACGATATACATGTTAGCCTATTTTCTAAAAGTAAACGCAGCGATAGCAATCTTCTATGCTTTCTATCGGCTGTTCTTCTACAAAGATACGTTCTTCGGCTGGCGTAGGGCGACACTGCTCTGTTTCTTCGTCATCTCTGCCGCCGTACCTTTGTTGAACATACAAGCGTGGATAACCGCGCAAGAGCCGATGGCAGCAATGGCAGACCTCTATGCCAACGTCATTCTGCCGGAATTTACAATAGACGCCCAACCCGTTGCAGCAGGCCGAAGCATCCATGCCACCGATTACATCGGCATCATATATGGAGGAATAGCGGCGCTGTTGGTCATGCGCATCGTCATACAGATAATAGGCATCGGCCGCTTGGCCTGCCAATGCCACAGAGCAAGAATAGGCAACGCGGACGTCTTCGTGCTACGCAAGGCAGGAGGCCCATTCTCTTTCTTTCACTGGATTTTCATCCACCCCTCTTCGCATACCGAAGAAGAACTCAACGAGATACTGACCCACGAGCAGACACATGCACGGCAATGGCACTCCATCGACGTCATCATCGGCGAACTGGCATGCGCACTTTGCTGGTTCAACCCCTTTGTCTGGCTCATGAAGCGGGAAGTGCGCACCAATCTGGAATACATGGCCGATGCCCGGGTACTGGAGAACGGCTATGACTCCAAAGCTTATCAGTATCACCTGTTAGGTTTGTCTCATCAAAAGGCTGCAGCAACCATCTATAACAATTTCAATGTTTTACCCCTAAAAAAACGTATCAAAATGATGAACAAAGCAAGAACGAAAGAGATAGGAAGAACCAAATACCTGATGTTCCTTCCCTTGACAGCCTTACTTATGATTGTGAGCAACATCGAAACCGTGGCACGTACCACCGGACGGATTACCGCAGAAATCATGGAGGCCGTAGACATACGAACGGAGCAACCCGCAACGGATATTCGGATGCAAGAGAACTCCTCCGTGCTGAAAGTTGAACAGGAAGACCCCGACAACCGGGTTTTTGAAGTCGTAGACCACATGCCCGAATTTCCCGACGGCGGTATGTCCGGACTGATGAGCTATCTGAACAAAAACATCAAATATCCGGTAGAAGCACAGAAAGCCGATATTCAAGGCAGGGTTGTCGTGGGATTTATCGTAGAAAAGGACGGCAGTATCGCCCATACCAGAATCATCCGTGGTGCCGCCCCCTCTTTGGATGCAGAAGCACTCCGTGTAATCGGCGGCATGCCTAAGTGGAAGCCCGGCAGGCAGGGAACAAAAGTCGTACGGGTGAAGTACACCGTCCCGGTTACATTCTCATTAGGTTACGGCAAGAATACGAAAGAATACGCACCGGTCAACGGACCTCTGGAAGAAGTTGTAGCAACGGGATATGCTCCCGTAAAAGGAACGGCGAAAGCAGAAGGAACAGTTTTCGAAGTAGTAGAACAGATGCCGGAATTTCCCGGCGGCCTGCCTGCACTGATGCGGTTCTTAAGCGAAAACATCAAATATCCCGTATTGGCACAGAAAGCCGGAACTCAAGGAAAAGTCACCATAAGATTTATCGTAGACACAGAAGGGAATATCACCAATCCGGAGGTGGTGCAGGGAGTAGACCCGCTGTTAGATGCCGAAGCAATCCGGGTAATAGCCGGCATGCCCAAGTGGAAACCCGGCAAGCAAAGAGGGGAAGTTGTGAATGTGCGATACGCACTGCCCGTCACATTCCGCCTGCAAAAACCGGAGAAGGATACTCCTGATAAATAAGATTTGAACACAAAGACACGGAGGCACAGAGATTATTGCCTGTTTTCGCTATCTCTGCACCTCCGTGTCCCTGTATCCAATCCTACGTCATTTATGCACCTCTACAATCTGCGTCGGTGCCATCTCCACGTTCCGTTTGTCCACCTGACGGACAACAGCCGCGGCCAGTTGCAGGAAAGCACGCCCGGTTACTGAATTTTCATCCAAAGCCACCGGAGTACCTTTATCGCCGTTTTCGCAAATGCTCTGCACAATAGGAATCTGACCCAGCAAGGGTACATCAAGCTCTTCCGCCAGTTGCTTGCAGCCCTCTTTGCCGAAGATATAATACTTATTCTCCGGCAACTCGGCAGGCGTAAACCATGCCATATTTTCCACCAAACCCAAGATGGGAACATTCACCTTGTCGTTGGTGTACATATCCACCCCCTTACGGGCATCGGCAAGAGCCACCTGCTGGGGCGTGCTCACTATGACGGCACCCGTAATGGCAAGCGTCTGGAGCAGGGTCAGATGAATATCGCTGGTGCCCGGAGGAGTATCGAGGATGAAATAATCCAACTCTCCCCAAGCGGCATCGCCCACCAACTGCTTCAAGGCATTGCTCGCCATGCCGCCACGCCACAAGGTAGCTTGGTCGGGCTTCACAAAGAAACCGATGGAAAGCAATTTCAAACCATACTTTTCAACCGGAACAATCAAATCGCGCCCGCCGATGTTTTCGGAATAAGGCTTGGCGTCTTCCACCTGAAACATCTTAGGAACGGAAGGGCCGAAAATATCGGCATCCAACAAGCCCACTTTATAACCCATCTTCGCCAAAGCAACGGCAAGATTGGCTGCCACCGTGGATTTCCCGACACCTCCTTTACCGGAGGACACGGCTATCACGTTCTTCACCTCTGGAAGCAACTTGCCCACCTCCGGACGTGCCGCCTGACGACTTTCCGTCGTAATGGTAACTTCCACTTCGGGAGATACATACGTATGTATGGCCGTCTCGGCAGCCTTTACCATCGACTTCATGAACGGGTCTGTGGGCTTCTCGAACGTCAATGAGAAGCTGACCGTCATTCCGTCGATACGCAAATTATCGGCCACCATTTCCGCCTCGACCAGATTCTTTCCGGTGCCGGGATAACGCACCGTTGCCAATGCGTCCAATATAAGTTTAGGATATAGTTTCATCATTAATAAGTTTTTATTTAGAGGTTTGCAGTCCGCTACGCTTACTGCGGTTGTAACTGCGGTATTCGTCCAATTCAATCTCCACTTCGGGTTCCTTCAACTCGCCTGTTTGCGGCAAACGGAACTTGATATACTTGATAGTTAAACCACGATCGAGCCATTGTTGTTCATAATAGGTTCTGATACTTAGTATCTCGTCGGCCATACCCGCATGATACAAGTCATCGGTCATCACATCGACGGGCAGGCCGTTGCGTTCTATCATGTACTTGGTGTAGGTAAACATAAAGTTACTGTCCGTCTTGAGATGCACCAGCCCGTCGTCTTTCAGGAACTTGCGGTAACGCTCCATAAAAAACGTAGAGGTCAGCCTCTTGGTGGCTTTCTTCATCTGCGGATCGGAAAAAGTAAGCCAGATTTCACTGACTTCGCCCGGTGCAAAGAAACGGTCGATAATCTCAATGTTCGTTCGCAGGAAAGCAACATTCTTCATGCCTGCCTGCAATGCTTCCGTAGCTCCCGACCACATGCGCGCACCTTTTATGTCGACCCCGATGAAATTCTTCTCAGGAAACAGCTTTCCCAACCCCACGGTGTACTCGCCACGTCCGCATCCCAATTCCAAAACAATGGGACGGTCATTCCCGAAGAATGACTCGCCCCACTTACCTTTTAAATCAAACGGGATATCGGAAACTGCCGAATACGGATATTCAAACACATGCGGATAATTTGCCATATCGGCAAACTTCGCCAATTTACCTTTCCCCATGCTCTTATTCCACAATAGTCACCCAGCCGTGTGTATCGGGCTCGTCGCCATACTGAATGGCACGCAGTTTATTATACAATTTCGTACACACAGGTCCCGGCTTTCCGTCTTTGGAAATCACGTACGACTTGCCGTTTTCCACATCGTCAATACGTTCGATAGGACTGATGACGGCAGCCGTGCCGCAAGCACCCGCCTCCTCAAACGTCAGCAGCTCTTCTTCCGGAATGGGGCGGCGTTCTACCTTCATGCCCAAATCTTCGGCCAATTGCATCAAGCTCTTGTTCGTGATGGATGGAAGGATGGACGTTGATTTCGGAGTGATGTATGTATTGTTTTTGATGCCGAAGAAATTGGCAGCACCGCACTCGTCGATGTACTTCTTTTCTTTGGCATCCAAATAAAACTCACAGGCATAGCCCAAATCGTGCGCTTTTTTGTTGGCACGCAGACTGGCCGCATAGTTACCTCCCACTTTATATGTACCGGTTCCAAGAGGTGCGGCACGGTCGAACTCACGGATAATGACATACGGATTGGTTGAGAATCCACCTTTAAAGTAAGGGCCTACCGGCGTTACGAATATCACAAACAGATATTCATTGGCAGGGCGCACGCCCACCTGTGCACCGGTGCCAATCAGCAACGGACGGATATATAAAGAAGCGCCCGATTCATAAGGCGGAATAAAACGCTCGTTCAGTCTTACCACCTTCAAGACAGCTTCCTTGAAACGCTCCGTAGGAAGCTCCGGCATAAGAATCCCCCGACAAGTAGACTGCAACCGGGCCGCATTCTCTTCCAGACGGAAGATACGCACTTTGCCGTCTTTACCCCTGAAAGCCTTCAAGCCTTCGAAAGCTTCCTGACCGTAATGCAGGCAAGTAGCCGCCATGTGCATGGGAATGGTTTCTTCACTGCAAGTTTCCAGTTCGCCCCACTGTTCGTTACGATAATAAATTCTCACATTGTAATCTGTCTTCATATATCCGAACGGCAGATTAGCCCAATCCAGTTCTTTCATATCTCAAAGTATTAGTTACGTCAATACGTATATTTTGCAACAAATGTAGTTTTTATTCTTCAGAATCCCGCTTCTCCGACAGTAATTTTTCAATTTCCCGGTCGGCTTTCGTCAGTTTATCACTGCAAAATGCGATGATCTCATTGGCCTCTTTTATCTTTTCGGCCAGTTCGTCAATTTCCAGCTCGTTATTGTCTATACGGCTGACAATGTCCTCCAAGCGTGCCAAGGCTTGGGCATAGGTTTCTTTTTTCTTTGTAGCCATCGTATTATTGTTTTTTTATATTCACACTGTATTTCTTATTTTCTTGGACGCCTTTATAACAGACAGCAATTCGCCCTGATAGATGCGGGTCACAACTTCATCTCCTTCTTGCACTTGCTTGAAGTCTTTCACCACCTTTCCATCTTTTAGCGTAATGCTGTAACCACGCGCCAACAAACGTTCCGGCGAAGCATCCTTTAAACGTTGTTGCAACAGCTCCAGACGATGACGTTCGCCCGACAAACGTCCTCGAAGCGACGACATGAGGTCTTTGCGCAAAGTAAGCAGAGAGAGACGTCCGAACGAGAGGGTACGGTAAACGGCAGTAGGAATCCGATTTTTGCAAGCGATTATTTTACGCCGTTCCTGCCCCAGCAGGCTTCTAACTCCTTCCTGCAAGCGAACGGCGAGCATCTCCAATTCATCGGCGGCATCGTTCATACAGTCTATCAAAAATTCTGCGGCGGCAGTGGGAGTCTTCACACGGGTGTGGGCCACGGAATCGATTACCGTATCATCCCGTTCATGCCCTATGCCGGTAATGATGGGCAGAGGAAACTGCGCACAAGCTGCGGCAAGCAGGTAGGTATCAAAACCGGAAAGGTCGGACGTTGCACCTCCGCCACGGATAATGACAACCACATCGAACTCTGCCAAACGCGCATTTATTTTATCAAGAGCCGACAATACGGAATCTTCCACACGGTCGCCCTGCATCAGGGCCGGAAACAGTTCGGTATAAAAGAAAAAGTTTCGAGGATCATGCTCCAGTTGATGGCAGAAGTCGCCGTAACCTGCTGCCGTAGGCGAAGATATGACGGCAATGCGCTGCGGAAGTCGCGGCATCTCCAATTCCTTATTCAGGGTCAGCACGCCTTCTTCTTCCAGTTGATTCAAGATATCTCTACGGCGACGCTCCATATCTCCCAATGTATAGGCAGGGTCGATGTCCTGCACGGTAAGAGTATATCCATACAATTCATGAAAACTGACCGTAACCAGTACCAGTACCTTGATGCCGGAAACGAACTCCTGCCCCGTACTCTCCTCGAAATAGGGCTTCAGCAAACGAAAGACATTCGACCAGATTGTTCCCCTCGCTTTGGCTATCAGATTATTGCCACGAGGGTCTTTTTGTATAAACTCCAGATAGCAATGCCCCGTACTGTTGGTGCGTACATCGCTCAACTCTGCCTGCACCCAATATCCATCGGGCAAGCATTGTTCTATGCTGCTACGTACCAGCGCATTCAGGTCGAAGAGAGAGAGGAAGCCTCTCCCTCCTGTCTCCTTCTCCGTAGGGAGGGGAGGATAGTTACTCAGGTTCATCTTTTCGGTTTTAATAAAGGCATACTCACTCTTTATACTAAAAATCAGGAAGAAAATCTATTTTCCACCCTTTCTACGAGATAGGGGCTCAGGAAGAGAAGCTGCCTTCCACATATCCGGCACTCCATATCCATAAATATTATCAGGAAAATCGGCACGATCGCCAACGCTGCGCACCAATTCAATCACCTCTTTTGCCGTCAGTTCCGGACGAGCCTGCCATAAACAGGCAACCATGCCACACATAATCGGTGAGGAGAACGAAGTTCCGTTGGCCTTTCCCTGATTGCCGTCCGTACGTATCACCTCAGCCCCAAGCCCAAGAGCCACGACATCCGGCTTCACACGGTTGTCGGCCGTATTGCCGACAGAAGAGAACGGGGCTAAAACAGCCCCTCTGTCTATCGCACCTACCGTCAACACATTCTCGGCATCGCCGGGAGGAGTAATCTTTTTCCAAGAGCCCATACCGGAATTTCCAGCACTGCACACCAATATCATTCCTTTATCGGCAATGCGTGATGCCTGACGGGACATCAGAGTAGAACATCCGTCCAAATCACGATACGTATAATCCTTGGATTTATCGTCAAAAGAATAGTAGCCCAGCGAGGTATTAACCATATCCACACCCACGCTGTCGGCAAACTCGATAGCGGCAGCCCAATAATCCTGTTCCACCAGATGTTCGGAATATTCGTCTTCGCTGCGCAGCAGCCAGAAAGAGGCTTCCGGAGCCGTGCCGGTCATTATATCAGGGCGGTTCATGCCGATGCACGAAAGCACCATCAGACCGTGGCCGCTCTCCGCAAAGATATCAGCCTCAGGATTTACAAAATCTTTCGTACCCAAGATACGGATATTCTGCATGGCGGCAATCTTGTCGGCATTATGAAAACCGGCATCAATGACGGCAATCGTCATCCCTTGTCCTTTGAAGCCCGCTTCGTGCAGTTTATCACCATTGCTCAACCGTATCTGCCGAATGGCGAGTCCATAAATACTGTCAGGGTGTAGCGTCGGACAGTTTAACAAAGAATCGCGCTTCGTGCCCATAAACGGGCCATCTCCTTCGGGCGCCGTCCATACCTTCTCTGTCCGGCTGACAAAAGGCAATGCAGCAACACGTTCCATCAATATCGAATCGTTGCAGGACACAGTGACAAAGTTATCCCACTTACCGGTCACAACGATATTCACCCCCTGACGACGAATCTCATCTATATACTTGCGACACACGGGCAAGTCCGTAGAATCTATCGGCAAGTTCTGCTTCCGGCGACGCGCAATCGCCTTTTCAGAAAGAAAAGCCTCCGGACGTTTCAATGAATACGCCGTGGCGGCCTTGTCTTTCAGACTGACGCGATATTTCAACGTATCTTGTTGAGCCGATGCTCCCGCAACGACCAGAATGAAGGTCAAAAGAAAAAAAAGTTTCCTCATATATTTTATGTTTCATTATTATGTTCAGCAATATACATCCCGATACCCCGTTGGGAGGCAATAAACGAACCGCCGACTACCCGATTGCCGATATAAAATACGGCGGACTGCCCCGGGGCGATGGCAGAGGCTTCCGATAAGAAATGAACCAGCAAACGCCCGTCTTCCAGACGCTTCACTGTGCAAGGAATAGGTTTGCTGCGGTAGCGGATGCGCACGGTGAGTTCCTTAGTGCCAAAGAATTCGTTTTCATCCGTCAGGTTATCCTGTTCGGTAAGCATGTATTCAGTCTTTAATTGTTCGGCATCTCCCAGCATGACCGTGTTTTTCTGTGGATTTATCTTCAGGACATAAGCCGGCTTGCCTAAGGCTATTTCCAACCCTTTGCGCTGCCCGATGGTGTAATATGGGAAGCCTTTATGCTCTCCCAGCTTCACTCCTTCCGAGTCGACGAACCACCCCGGCCCTACCTCACGGTCTATCTCCGGAGAATGTTCGCGCAGGAAATCCCGATAGTCTCCCTTGACGAAACATACTTCCATGCTCTCACCCTCTTCTGCCTTGAGCGTATATCCCCTGTCGCGAAGATATTCGCGCACCTGCACTTTGGTATAAGTGCCCAACGGAAAGATGCATCGCTTCAAGACATCCTGCCCCAAGCGCCAAAGGAAATAAGACTGGTCTTTCTTATCGTCGTCTCCTACAAGTATATAGACTTTCCCGTTACGTTCTTCCAAACGGGTATAATGCCCGGTGGAGACGTATGCACATCCCAGCCTGTCCGCCCACTCCGTCAGGATGCGGAATTTAAACAACGGGTTGCACATTACGCAAGGATTGGGAGTACGCCCTCTACGATATTCATCGATAAAATTCTGCACGATTACGCTGCGAAAAGCCTCACGCTCGTCTGCCACATGGTGTTCGATACCCATGCTGTGGGCAAGCCTGCGGGCCTCGCCCGCTTCGTCTCCCCATACCCACATGGTAAGGCCCACAATCTCGTAGCCTTGCTCTTTCAACATCAGGCAGGTGGCAGTACTATCTATACCCCCACTCATGCCCACCAATACTCTTTTGCCGGATTTGCCCATCACTTCGAATTTCATTTTACAGGTTATATCGGCAGTCAAACATGTTCTTCCGATTCATCTCTCTTATGTGTATCAAACACATCAAGCTGAAACTTCAAATAGCCCAGAATTCCGATAGCCAAAACAATAGATGCATAAGCAAAATCTTTTTTAAAGTTCTCAACAGCCATAAAGCCCAACAATCCGGATATAAAGAAAAGGAAAGCGGTTACAAGCGTTATGAGCAGTTGTCTTTTTGCTTTCTGAGGTGAACGCCATATTTTTTTCTCAAACTGCAACAGTGTGCGCCTCGGATCTTGCAACGCCGAAAAACTGAGCGTTACGCCAAACAACATCAAAGCATTGCTGTACGCATCGAAAAGATAGTCAGGATGTACCGTCAGATAGTCGAACCCTCTAAACAAAGGCTTTACCAATAGAAAGAAAGCAATCAGTACCAAAGGATATTGAAGATAACTGAGTAGGTGGAAGATCTGTCTGATATTTTTCATTTCAATACTGTTTTTTTCTACGAAAGCAAAGATAGCAATAATTCGCAGATCAACAATACATAATTCTTTCATCATAGAACGACGACACACCGGCAATTCACGCTACATGCTTAGTAGCAAGTTATGCGTGAATCAATTACACTTTGCTTGTTTTACGATGTATCTTCTGTTTCTTTATAGCCCAATCATAATGGTTTGAAGAAACACAATAATTGCCCAGTGTGGAAGTTCCCGTCCAATCGAACTTTTTCTTAGTGAACAATTCACCCTTGCGAAATCCGAGGGAATTGCCTCTCAAGAGAAGTTAATTTTATAAACAATAAAAATCGGATTTATCGTTCCAGATATACTAAATTTCAGTCGGGGTTATCCGGGCAGGATTCTCTTTTCTTCTCATATTTCCTCATTCGGGTTTGGGATAACAGTTTCTCTCTAATATGCAGCTTACGCAAAGCGGGTATCGAGAGTGCCTCTCCACAAACAAAACGGAAAGGTTCAGTTTGTAATCAACATTTACCACACCACATCCATTTTTCACAGGAAATCCGAAGGCTGGCCGCCCCCTTCCAAAACACTTTCTGGCGAGGGGGGTATCTAAGTATACGACTTAAATACCCTCGATATAAGACTGAACTCAGCACTCCTTCTTTCTTTGTCTGTTCGACAGTTTTTTTGGTATTTTTTTCAAAAGGCAGAATGATTGCCGGAATCTGCAGAATGAAAAAAGAAGAGGACGATGCGGCACATGGCGCATCGTCCTCTTTCCCTGTTATATGAACACTTGCTTTTATTCAGCAACCAATTCTATTTCATGCAAATCTATCCATCGACTTTCACCTTTAAAATCGGTGAACTTCAAGGCATTGATTTGAATGGGAGTCTTGAAAGAGACACGGACAGTATAATCTCCTTCCACGCCCGAAACAACACCTTGCTCCACGAATGTGACGCCCCCGTCTTGCGACGCCCACACTTTTACGGAACTCAGTTTTTTGCCATAGCTTCCGGTAACAATATTGAACCCTTTTACTTTGGCAGTCTCTTTCAGGTTCACCGTCAACCAAACAGAAGGTTCGTTATCGGCGTCCACCCACCAGTTGCTGTACGACGAGCCGTCGTTGAGCTTATACAGGTGGTCCGTACGGTAATTGGATTTCAACGACAAAGCATTAGTTCCCAAAGTAGATCCCGATGCCTGGGCAACCTCTATATTGTTTCCTTCCGGAAGGGCTTCCACATCTTCGATAACAATGCTCAATACATAATAGTTAACGATTTTAGCCTCTCCCTCCTTCAGTTGCATGATAAGAGGCAGCGCATATTCTTTCGTTCTGTCTAAGGTCAGAAACTTCTCCTTATTGAATTTGAGCGTGATTCTCGCTTCCTTCTCACCTTTCTTAAGAACTACGGAATTGTTCTCCAACGTATAAGCATCGGCAGGCAATGCAAGAGTAGCCCCTTTGATTACTTTCGGATAAATGCTTTCGGCATTTTCAGCAGTCATCGCAACAACGTCAAACTTGGTGGCAACCTCCACCGGAATGCTTGTTCTCAACACTACTTCCCGGTCGTCCATTTTCTCGATGACCGGTGTCTGCTCCTGAGGTTTTATGGTACGAACCACAATCTGTTGCTCCATGTTGTTCTGAAAATAGGCATACACCGTCAACAAATCCACCGGAGGCAACGGGTCTCTTTTTCCGGGCGTAGGCTTCGTAGGACTGTAGCTATCGTCGAAATCAAGAACGACAGGAGTGCTTTCGCAACTGCTCATAACAACCAATAAGGCTGCGAGCAGATAGAATATATTCTTAATCTTCATATCAATCATTTTTTATGCTATTATTTTTCGTCTTCAACAGGGAAAGTAAACACGTCATTGAAATGAGTATTACCTTCGGATATATCTATCCAATCATTCTCTTTTCCTTCTATCAGCCCTTTTTTGTCAGTAGAAAGAGGCAGATAGACTTCAAGTCCTTCTGTTTTCGGATTGGCAAACCATAAGGTTTCGTTAATCTCACCCTCTGTCAAAGCACGACGCCAGAAGCGCAATTCGCGGACATAGCCTTGGAAGCTGCCATTTCCGAGGAAAATGATAGGCCACTCATCCACTTTTCTGGGCCAAACGCTTTGATAGGCCAACTGACCGTTGATGTAAAGACGAAGATTGGGACGGCCGCCCTCTTCCTTGAAAGAGATAGCCATGTGATACCATTTTTTCTCCTTGAATACAAAATCCTTAAATGCCGGCTGGTTCAATCCCACTTTTCCGCCTGCGGCGAAGAGGGTCAGCGAGCCGCCATAAAGCGTCATGTACAAAGGCGAATCACTGGTAGTTCTCAGATTAGGATACATCAAGCCGGTATTGTTGTTCACCCTATCCAGACAGAACGAATACTGACAAGTCCATTCAGGATATTTGATGTCGCCCCCGTATGATTTGCCCGGTGCCTGAGGCATGGTATTCTGCTTGTAAATCAATCCCAACCGTCCGTTGAGGTGCATCACCGGCATGGTGAATTTGCGATTCAGGAAGAAAATCCCCGAATTGGCCGTACTTTGCAGTTGTGCACCACCTTCTACATTGAGCATGCGCACAGGAATCGCATAATTCTCGTAATACGAAAGAGGTTTGCCAACCTTTTGTCCGTTTTCTCCTACTTCTTCGGTTACCATCGTTTTTACGGCCACCTTTATCTTCTTGCCATATTCGTTCGGTGCCAAAGCAATGTCCAGCTTCTTTCCTTCGGTCAGCACCTTTCCTTCGTCGTCCAAGAGCTGAAGGTCGTAGACCGCTGCGGGCAGTACGCTGAACGATGTGTTATTCGCTTGGTTATAAGCCTCCAGCAAAGCCGGGTCTATCTCAACAGAGAAAGACACCCTATCGGTCGTAGGATTGGCTACTCTGGCAGTAAATCCGGCAGAGCCTCCGCCATCATCTACCGTAAACCGTATTTGGGCACTCTTCTGAAACTCTTCAATATATCCCACATTCAGTTTGGGACCTCCTTCTGTCTCAGGCAAATCCTTGCAACCGGCAAAGGCGCATAAAGAGAGCAGAAGAACTATTTTGTTTATCACACTATTCTTTTTCATTTCAATACTTCTTTAGGAATATAAACTTCGCAGGGATTCATAATCTGGGTAACACTTCTTACATAACGGTAATTGTAGATTTCTTCCAATTCGATGTGGTAGGCTCCCCACCCGCCGAAATCCATCAGCTTTACTATCTCTGCCTTCCGCTCGGCACACGATTTACCGCCCGAAGAACCGCAGACACCGCCTTCGGCTACATTCATTTCAAACTCATCGCACATAACGTATTTCTTCCACGACCAATCTTTGATTCTTTCTACGACCTCATTGGTAAATTCATGATTAGGGGTGGTAGACCTGTAATTCTGATTGAGGAAATAATCAAAATAATCTCCCGTATCGCCCAGTCTGTAAGCATAGTCCCTGACTTCACCGTCGAACAGGAATAAAGTTCCCGTACCGCGCGGATTATACCCTTCCGTTGCTTTAGGACCGAACGTCTTACCCATTTCCTCGATAAACGCTCTGATAGGAGCCTCGTCATTAGTCCCATCCTCACAATTATGATACAGGTTACTGCATCCCGATCCATGATTCCCCACATTGGGCTCCCAGTCGATGTCGTATCCGTTGAGGTTATGATCTTTGATAAACTTGGTCAGTTCCTGAGCATAAGCTTTGGCTTTTTCCGTACTGTTCTTACCTTCATGACGTTTTTCAAACTCAAATACTCCGCCGGGCAGTCCCAAACCGGAAGTTCCGGTTTGCCAGCACAACAGCACTCTCAGTCCCTTTACTTCCTGAGCGTACTTCAAATCGGCATATCGGGGATCGTCTTCGCCGAAAGCACTTGTGCCTCCCCAGATAGAAACCACATCAACACTGTCCGGCAGTTTGGAAAGCCAAGTTTTGTTGATTCCTTCAGTAGCCGACCATCCGCCAAACCATCCGTACACTATTTTGTGCGGCGACTTCTTGTATGCACGCAACGACTCCCAATACTTATCATACATCTTGGCCACACGTTCGTTATATGCTTTATCCGATTCGTCCTGAAGGCGTTGCAGCTCTTTCTCTTCCGCCCACTTCTTGATGTCCTTTTCACGAATCTGATCCATAATGGCTTTGGTCTCTACATTAATCGGAGTAATTTCATTCTGATTCTCACAGCCGATGATAATCCCTATCGCAAGCATAACCAATGCCAATACAGGCAATCTGTTTTTATTTGTTTTCATTGACTTTTAGATTTTTAAGTTTAATCGAGTTTAGAATTAGCATCCCACCACACTCTCGAATTGGAATCATCGACTTGAGATTTCAAAAGCAATTTGGCTTTCAACACGTTCTCGTTATTGATTCCGTCATACTCACTTCTTGGGAAAGGCATTCGTCTGACACCATATTTATATCCGTCAGAATCAATCACGTTTCCATGAGTACCATCCGTTCTGTTGGTATAAGCGGTAATTTGTTTCGGATAGCCGGTTCTTCTCCACTCCGTCCATGCTTCCTGCCCGTCGGGGAAAATAGCCAGATACTTCTGTGTGATAATCTTCTCCAGCTGTTCTTCGCTTCCACCTCCCCAACGTACGCTGACCGTAGAAGGAGCACTTGCGTTATATTCGCTTTTCTTAGGATCTTCGTATGCACTCGGCGTATTGTTTCGCGACAAATAAGAGCCCAGTTCCACGTTGTTTTCTTTGAAAGACATCCTGATGCCATCTTCATAGAATTGCTGTGCAGAGCCGACTATGATATTGAACAAGGCTGCCTCGGCTTTTAAGAAATAGATTTCGGATGCCTTCATCCAGTAAACCGGAGTTTTATTGTACACGTTCGGAATGGAATAGTTCTTGTAAAAGTCAGGAACCTCCGCCATCGGGATGCCCGTGCGCACAGCTTTCAGCCTGAACTCTTCAGGGTCTTTCTCAAACTTGGCGAAGTAGGCGTTTTGGCGCGGATCGTCATATCCATTCAGATAGCAATAAATTGTAGCCCCCATCCGGCAATCGTCGTAACTCTTCCACAAAAGCTCCAGCGAGTTCAAGAAAGGATGCGCATCACTCGATTCCAATTTCGCAATGTCGTCCACGTTTTCTATCAAGCCACTCGTATTGGTAACCGCCTTGTTTGCCCATTCGCGAGACAAGTCTGCGTCTACATATCTCACACGCATAGCCAGACGAAGCATCAGCGAATTGCCCAACTTCATCCACTTTGTCACATCGCCTTTATAAATCGGGTCGAAATCTTCAAGTGCCGGAATCCTCGCTCCGCCTTTAGACAGATACTCGCCGAGCGTTTCCACAGCAACTTGCAACTCAGTAAAGAACGATTTATAGATAGACTCCTGCGAATCATAAGGGAGCATCAGCGTTCCCGTGCCGATTTTACTGTAAGGCATCGGGCCGAATGTATCGGTAGCTCTGTGCATCCCCATCACTTTAATGATTTGTGCCACAGAGAATACAGCCTGATCCGACAGAGCTTTCTTTTGATACTCCACCGTGCCGCCTTCTACCTTACGGATATGCGTCTGCTCTCTAATCTGTTGCCAAGGATTGATGATGTTGGTGAAGAAAGTGCTGTAAGCATAGTTCACCCATCCCTCTTTCATGTAATAAGTCGTGAAGTTCAATCCCAAATCCCACTTGTTGTTCATGGGCGACATATATCCTGCCCAGTTATCACCTGCCAGATTGATTGCAACCTGATACCTGTTGGGCAAATCCGTTCCCTCTCCCTCCGCACTGCGGGTAGGAATGATTCTCTTTTCAAAAGTGACGAAATAAGCACCGGCAGCCACACCATCGGTTCCCTTTTGTTCATCGTTAGGATACAACAGATTTGTGTTTATATCCTGATAACTATCCAAACAAGAGCTGCCCAATAATAATATCAATGTATATAGAAATATCTTTTTCATATTCTGAATTCGTTGTTAGAGTTGGATTTTTACGCTAAAGCCTACACTGCGAAGACTTGGCATCATGAAAAACTCACTGGTATATTTAAACGACTTGGTATTGGCGGACATCTCCGGGTCGTAGGGAGCTTTGTTGTAGAACATAATCAGGTTCCGCCCAATCAGAGATACCGTCATGTTTTTCACGATGTTGCCCAAAAGCTTCCCATCGATGGTATAACCCAGACTTGCCTCTTGCAAACGAATGTTAGTGGCGTCATACGTGTAGTATGTCATGAGTCCGTCAATCGACTCATAATATTTACGAGCATCATACATTACTCCGTCCACCATTACACCTCCTCTGTCACGAGCCTTAGCCGATTCCTCGGAAACTCCGTAGGTATTCAGGAAAGATTGCGTATTGGATTGAACGATACCTCCGAAACGACCGTTGACCAAGAAGCCCAAACTCAGGTTTCTCCATTTAAAGTCGTTTCTCCATCCGATGGAAAAGTCCGGGTCGGAATTACCCAACAATATCAACTGCGAATTGTCTATCTCGTATCTGCTGCCGTCTTTATTGGGTCTCAACTTTCCGTCTTCACCTCTTGCCAAGATGCCCTTAGCTGTAATGTCGCCCATCGAACCGTTCTTACGAATATCGTTCGATATTTTTTTCAAGGCAATTGTCTCTCCGGTCACAGGATTTTCATACTCATCTTTCAGATTCAGGATTTTATTCGTATTGCGCGTAAAGGTGACGTTGGACGAAAAATCAATCTTATTTTTAGAATTGCGGAAGTAAGAGTCCGTATATCCCAACGCCATCTCTATACCTCTGTTCCGTACATTACCGGCCTGAAGATAAAAGTGCGTGTAGCCCGAAGATTCCGGAAGCGGCGCCCTGAAAGTCTGGTTATATGTATTGGAGTGATAAAGAGTCAAATCGAGACTGATTCTGTTTTTCCAGAATTTGGCATTCAAACCGAACTCCCACGAACGGGTTTTCTCAGCTTTGAAGTTGGGATAAGGCAAATCGCTGATAGGGATCAGACTGCCGCCTTTGATTTCATAAGTAATGGTACCCGGTGTAATTCCCGTGAAGCTGATAGGTGAACCGACCTCCGTATACGAACCTCTCACCTTCAAGTAGTCGATGAAACGGGGCAAAGTAGTCATTTGAGAGATAACCCCTGAAAGACCGACAGAAGGATAGAACACCGACTCCTGATGAGAATTGACTAATTGAGAAGGCCAGTCGTTACGCCCGGTCACCGTCAGATACAGGTAATTTCTAAATGCCAGTTCCGCACTGCCGAAAACGGCGATATTGCGGGTGTGCTTCAACGACTGTCCTGCTCCCTGCTGATTCTGAACAAAGTTAGGAGCAGAGAATAGGTTGGGAATCAAGTTCAAGCGTCCGCCAATACCGATTCCCTCTGTCTTGTAGTCTTCATAACTGGCTCCAAGATTGGCAGTCAGGTGGAACTGTTCCGTTTCTACACCATCCAACATATACTTGCCGAAACCTTTGTTCAGGTTTATCATCACGTCGGCATAAGTTTGCTTGAATACTTCCTGATTCCGTCCATAAGAGCCCTTGGTGCCCGGTGACAATGTTTCGGTTGTTGAAGCATACATTTTCTTTTCCGTGGTCGTATAAGTATTGTCCACCCGCACACGGCCTGCTACGTTGAGCCAAGAGGTGATGTCATATTGTAAACTTCCGAACAGCATGTATCTGTTTTTCTCAGCCGAATAGCGTTCACGATTTATAATCCAATAAGGATTTTCCGAAACCAGATTTCCAATCTTGCCTCCATACGGCCAATATTGTTCGGAAATATTGCGCAACGGATTATAATGCTCGAACACTTTGATATCGTCGAAATTATCGCCTCTTGGGAATAAGTAGAGCGGCAACAAGGGGTTGCCGTATCCCCCTTGAGAGAACATATTTTGGTGACCTTGAATCACATAGTTGGCGCTGAAATCAGCATGCATCTTGTCGTTAAGGAACTTCGCTGTATTCCGCACGGAGAAGTTGTAACGATAATATCCGTTCGTGGGCAAGATACCCCTTGCATCGGTAGATGCGAAAGATAAGAAAGTCTGATTCTTTTCCGTACCCATAGAAGCATTTACAGCTGTAGTGAAGTTGGTTCCGGTTTTGAAAAAGTCCATCGGGTCAAACGAAGTAGGAGTAGGCAGCTTCTCACCCCAGCTCACCTCTTCGCCTTTCAAATGACCATACGTGTTCTGAAAACGAGGTTTGATAAAAGGTTCCATCAGTTCAAGCGATGTGGAAACATTCAGTTGAAGTTTACCCTCTTTTCCTTTTTTAGTGTTGATAAGCACTACACCATTGGCCGCTGCCGCACCATATAAAGCCGCTGCCGAAGGACCTGTCAGTACTGATATGCTTTCAATATCTTCAGGGTTGAAGTCCGCAATGCCTTCGCCGCCGCCACTTCCGGCAGCCGAAAAAGTTCCTCCGTCCGAAGCGCTCGTCTGGTTTCCGATAGGCATACCGTCGACAACATATAATACGTTATTGTTTCCCGCTATTGATTTCGAGCCGCGCATCACCACTTTAGTCGCACCTCCCATACCGGCGGCACTACGCTGGATATTCACACCGGCAACTTTACCATTCAGACTATTCATGAAGTTAGCGTCTTTCACCGTGGTAAGCGCTTCATTGCCGATTTTCTGTACATTATAGCTCAAAGCCTTTTCTGCACGCTTGATACCCAATGCGGTCACTACTACCTCATCCAATGTTTTCGCGTCTTCTTTCAGCACGACAGTCAATGCGGTGGCATCGCCTAATGTGATTTGTGTAGGCATATACCCTACATACGAAAACTGAACGACCTCTCCTTTGGCTGCTTGCAAAGAGAAACGACCGTCGATATTGGTGACAGTTCCGGTAGAACTACCCTTTACGGAAACGTTCACGCCGATGAGTTCCTCCCCTTTCTCATCTTTTACCACACCTGTCACTTGTCTTTTTTCGCCGACAGGTTTACTTTGGGCAACAATCATGATGTAATTGTCTTTGATTTTATATGAGAAACCGGTTCCTGCCAGAATGGTGGTAAGCGCTTTATCAAGGGGTTCGGCATTGATGTTCAGATTAACCCGCTTCGTTTTTTCCAGTTTAGATTCATTAAAGGCTATCAAATAAGAGGTTTGCTTTTCTATTTGCTGGAATGCCTCTTGCAACGTAATATTTTTCTTCTTTATAGTTATGGGAATGTTGCTTTGGGCAAAAAGAGCTGTTTGTATCAGAAAACAGCTAAAAAACATAAAAAGAAAAGCTTTAAATCGATAATAATTCATAGATTAGAGCAATTTTTTAGTGTTAGATCATAATATTTTTATCTCTCAAAGAATAAGCATCTTGTTTTAATGCTAAAAAACGATTTCACATCCGGGGCGAGGCAGCCTCCTCGTTCCGGATATTTTTTTTCATACTTTCTCTTTAATTTAAGATTAGCAAATGTTTTTTCTATTTCTCTCTATTTCTTCTTCCTATTGTTTTTGATGTAACAAGTGTCTCCCTCCATCTCGTAAGTGAAGCCTCCCACTACCTCCTGAATAATTGCCATGATATCGGCAATATCCGATTTTTCATGAAAACGAAAGTTATACTTGTCTTCATTAAAAGCACTTGCGTTATACTGAAACGTAACTGCATAGCGCCGTTCCAGCGTGGCCAATATCTCCTTAATCGTAAATCCCCGGAACACGACCAACCCTTTCTGCCAAGCAGTTACATCTTCCAAATCGGCTTCAAGCAGACGACCTTGTTTCATTTTGGAATGATAGACTACTTGTTGAGCCGGATTCAGGATATAACTCTCCACTCCGTTATCGCAGTCCACCTTTATCTTTCCATGAATCAAAGTCGCAATCATTTTATCGCTTTCGGGATAAGCAAAGACATTGAATTCTGTCCCTAATGCGGTGACAGCCATTGTACCGGACTTCACAACAAACGGTTGGCCGGAATTCTTCTTTACCTTAAAATTAGCTTCTCCCACCAAATACACGGTACGAGTCTTTCCCTTAAACGTTTCGGGATAGAGCAGTAGTGTTTCCGAATTGGTTTGTACAGTGCTGCCGTCGGGCAACTCAACGATATCCATCTCTCCGGCCGGTGTAAATCGTTCCACCATCGCAATATCGGAATAGACATTTCTTGTCAGTAAGAACGTGGTCGATATGGAGACGGCCAACAAGACGACAGCCGCAGCAGCATACCGATGAATTTTCCGGATAGAAAGCACATAAGATTTTCCGGCAGGCTGGTTGTTTAAGCCCACCCGTTCGTACACTTTGGAGAGAGAGTTCCATGTGGTGGCATCCGCTTTTTCTGTTGTTGTCTCCCACAAATCACACAGTGCCTTCTCTTTCTCATCAGCATGTGTTTCGTCCACCAGCCATTGGTGTACCTCTTCGGTCAGTCGCTGTTCGTGTCGAAAAGCAGCAAACACACGTATTATTTTCCGAACGTAATCTTTCATATAATAGTCGCCTTATCATATATAAGACAACTACACCGAACCGACTACTCAACAGAAATAAAAAAAAGATGCAATTAAAATGATTTTCTTTAAATCTTGAAGTGCTAAATAGATGTGACGCTCCACGGTACGCACGGAAAGTTGAAGGCTATCGGCTATCTCCTGATTGCTCATGCCTTGTTGGCGGCTCATGACAAAAACCTTTTTCCGCTGCTCGGGCATATTGTCTAAAGTCAGTTTAACAAGCAGTTCGATTTCCTTAGCATATATCCGGTCGTGAATGTCGACTTCGAAAAGAGGTGCGTTTTCTTGCGCCACACGTTCCTGATAGCTATATTCCACCGATTTATGTTTCAAGAAGTTGTAGATATGGTTGCGGACCATCGTATAAACATAGCTGTTCCATGTTTCCCGTTCTTCCCAGATTTCCGGATTATCCCACAGTTTTACGAACACATCCTGCGCAATGTCTTCCGCATCGTCTTCCGATTTCAATAGCTTCCACGCGAAAGCCTTTACTTTCGGGAAGGCAGCAATGAAAAATCGTTCGAATTTCTTTTTCTTCTGTTGTTCGTCAAGGATGATCATCTGAAAGTGATTGCATTTAAGACAAAAGTTACACTTATAGCCAGCTACTAATCATTGCTTTGCAAGTAATAAGTCGGGAATATAGTCGTAATCTTTAAAAAGCACATTCTAAAAGGTGAAGAAAATAACGATTTTGTTTATTTTTAACCCATTTAGAAAGGCAATATAGGCAGTTACTTCTCTTTTCAGTACAATTTGCTTCCGAAACTCCACTTCTATTAAGACTCGTTTCCCAAGCCTCTGCAAAGGTACTATATTTTGTTCGATATTCATTGTCTTTTGGTTGTAATACGATTTCCCAGCACTCTATCCGGGGCACGAATTGCAAAGCAAGCGAGAGTTCTCGCTGAACAATGCTATGAAACAAATACGTTATTTACACTTTCTCACCGAAGATATTTTCAACCGAATTAAGATTTAGGCCCATAACTTGCAGATTTTTCAGCGAAGTTATGGACTGTATGGAATATCAGAAAAAATGCAGTTATTATTAGATAATCTGTTTGTCAATAAATAAGGTATAGGAAATTATCTTACCGTTGGCTTTCTTAATGATATATATAGTTTCTCCTTTAAGCCCCAAACCTTTTCGTTGCTCTTCCCATGTTATTTTTTTAACAAGACGATTATTTATGGCTATAATTATATCACGGTAAAGATATGGCAAATCTTTTTTCCTGCAAACGAGAAAGGCTGCATTTCTCATAAACCATCTTCTTATCATCTTCTTGTCATCTTCTTATCATGTTCTTGTCATGTTCTTGTTGCTCTTCTCGCTATAAACAAGAAGAAAACAAGAATGAAACATCATCGACATAAAAAGATAACACATTATTCAGTAACTTTGCGACCTATAAACCAATCAACAATAACTGAATGATGAAGAAAAGCGCATTGGCTATACTCATGGCCTTCCTGTCATTGGCCGCAAAAGCCCAAAATCCTTTAATCAACGAAGATGGGAAAAAAATAGAAAAAGAAAGGCTGGAAACCAAAGATTATCTGCCCGAAGTGCATGGAACCATCCGTTCCAAATTCGAATATCAGACAACAATGGGGGCAGGACGCTTTGAAGTGCGCAATGCCCGCATCAGCATAACAGGCAACATATTGCCCATCGTTGCCTACAAAGCTGAAATAGACCTTTCGGACGAAGGGCAAATAAAAATGTTGGATGCCTATGCCCGACTTTTTCCTACCAAAGGACTGATGCTTACCGCCGGACAGATGCGTGTACCTTTCACCATCGATGCACACCGTTCGCCGCATCAACAATATTTTCCAAACCGTTCATTCATTGCCAAGCAAGTGGGCAATGTGCGCGATGTAGGTTTCACCATAGGCTATACCTTCCCTACTGATATACCCATCACCGTAGAAGGGGGGCTTTTCAATGGTTCGGGACTGACCAACCAAAAAGAGTGGCACAAGGAAGTAAACTACTCGGCAAAAGCCCAATTCCTTTTTGCCAAAACACTGAACCTGACCCTCAGCATCCAAAGCATACAACCCAAAGAAATACGCATGCGGTCCTATGACATAGGTGCCTATTATGAATCAGGACGTTTTCATATCGAAGGAGAATATTTGTACAAACAATACGCCGACAATGCTTTCGGAAACGTGCATGCCGCAAATACTTTCATAAACTATGATTTACCGCTACGAAAAGTATTCAACAAGATGTCTTTTCTGCTACGCTATGACATGATGACCGACCAAAGCGATGCCAAAACAACGGATAAAGAGACCGGCGTTCTTGTCGTGACCGACTACAAACGACAACGATTGACGGGTGGTATCACTTTCAGCCTCAGCAAAGCATTCCGCACAGACTTGCGGTTGAACTACGAGAAATATTTCTATGCAAGTAATAGTATCGCCAAAGAATCAGAACAAGATAAGATTGTATTGGAGTTGATGATCCGGTTTTAAAAAAGAGCTGTCGTTTTCAAGAGCATCCCTAACTATACCGGCATCGGATAATTCCTGACAAACATTTCTTGCGGAAAGTTTGAATTTTAATCTCAAAAAACATATATTTGAGAAAACAGAATTCGAGAGATGGCTAATCCGCAAATTCCGGGTATTTCCCAAGCAGAACAAGACCTGTTGTACAGCAAGCTGAACACGTACAATCAAGGAAAGGCTTCTTACAAGGAAGCAGGCACTTATCTTGTCGTGCTGCCTCGTCCCGAATATCCCCGGTACTCTTTATGGATATACTCTCCTCTGCCCGAACGGCAATCTATTTTCTTTATTTGCGACCTTTCTGCCGACATACACGAATCCTTGCGGATGGCAAGCACACTGTGTTTCTACTCCATCCGCCGCCTGATAATAGTGGAATATAATGCCAAAAGGATGCAGAGCAAAGGAGATGATATCATTTCTTTCGGCAAATACCACGGACACTTTTTGCACGAGATACTTCGCATAGATCCCGCCTATCTTTCATGGATAGCCTTCAAATTCCAACCGCGGATACCGAAACAAGAACGTTTCGTACAGATAGCCAAGATTTACCATTCAGTCAGTCTGGACATCCAACGAAGAAGAGCGAAACAGGCAACAAGCAACGGGCGTTTTCTGGGGAAAGAAGGAGAGAAACTGGAAAATCTGACCTTGACCGTGCTCAGCGTCACAGTAGAAGATAACCCCTACAAAACTCAAGTCAGAGGAACCACAGCCTATTTCTACGTACGCCAAGTGTTGAAACTGAAAGATGCTTCCGGAAATCTGGTTACTTTCAGAATCAATGCACGCACGGCAAGCCGAAGTTCGTGCCAACTGCCTGCCGCAGAACATGCCTACCGACCGGGAGAAACGATAGAAATCGCATCTGCCCGCGTGGCACGTACCTACATGGCAGGAAGTAGAAAATATACACGGCTCACACACATAAAGATGGCATAAGTTGTCGGAAAAAACATGCCCGCATGGGGGGATACCGTATCACAATCCCGATACAATCCTATCGACATCAAGAGAAATGCCTACCGACCATGTCCGTCCTGCAGTCGGTGCAGAATTCCAATAGTACACTTCGGGCTTATAGGCAAAAAGGTTGTCTATTACACAATTCACGCTAATCCCTTTCCAAATACGCTGTTGCAGAGAAAACTTCCATAACTGGTAGGCATTGTCGAATTCTTTCAACTTCGTGTCGGGTTTAGACAAATAACGTCCTGAAAGAGCAATGTTCAGTCCGTATATACTACACAATTGTCGGTCGAAGTCTATTCGCCAAGTGGCAGAGTGAGGACGCGGCTGTGAAAATTGCGAATCAATGCTACTGCCGCTTGTATGAAGATAGTTGTAATTCAGCTTTATTCCAAACCCCGATTCTGTTCGATACTGGGTTCCGAAGTCAATGCCCGACACCGTAACGCCATCTTCATTGCAATATATCGCCCCTTTCTCACGAACTGCATCACCGGGGAAATCCGTTGTAGTGATGCGCCTGTCATACTTATTGTAATACCCTGTGAGCGTCAGGCTGTATTGTCCGGCAAGCACTCCGTTACGAATGCGTCCGTTGTGCTCCAATGCCAGATTGAAGTTGTTGCTTCTTTCCGGCTTCAGGTCAGGATTACCGTAAATCATCTGAATACCTGCCATGTCAAAGTGCATATACATTTCCTTCAATGTAGGAGCACGAAATCCACCGGCATAGTTGGCACGTATGGAGAAACAGTCCCACTTAAACATAGTGGCAATACGTGCTGTTATGGCATTGGCCTTTGAAGCGGAGAAATAGTCATGCCTAAGACTTGCCACAATATTGAGCCACCGTGCGGGATTATAATCGAACTGAGCGAAAGCATCCACGGTGTACTGCCTGTGAGCTTCATTATCAAGAAACTGATAAGTTGTCAAATAATCGTTCAGGTAGTCTCCACCGACAGTCAGCATGTTTTGTCCGAACTGATGAGTATAGAGCGCGCGAACAACGTGCTGGCGATTACTGTAATCGTGGTCGTGAGTGCGCTTGCCTCCTATGAAACGAAACTTGTCGTATCGGTCGTAACCATACGAGATTTCGAGATTCTGCTCCTTACTGAAATCACAGACTGCTTTCAAGCCTCCGTTGTAATCCTTATAATGATCGTCATAGTTGGCACGATTGCTCTCGCGAACAAAATATCCGCCTCTTGCAATCAGCTTCAATCCGTCGGTGGCTTTGAAAACAAGCCGTTCCTTTACATTGAAAGTTTTTCCACCGTAGACTTGTTGTATCTTCGAATTCGTATCGAAAGCATCGGTCAGACGAATAGACTCCATGACAGTACGTTGCAGGTTTGTTTGCGAGTTCCATTTACCTGAGTTAAAACTGAAAGTACCTCCATGTCTCCACTCCTTTCCGGCATCACGATAGCGGGAGTTGATATTGACAGTCCACGGCTCACTGCTTTCGCGAGTGATGATATTTACCACACCGGCCACGGCATTGGCTCCATAAAGAGCCGACGCAGCACCTTTCACAACCTCTATCCTTCCCACATTGTCAAGGTTCAAACGGCTATAATCCACGTTATTCATTGTCTCTCCGGCAAGGCGTTCGCCGTCCACCAGAAAAAGCACGGAATTACCGCCGAAACCATTCATCGTGAGCGATGTTTCCTGACTCATGGCATAACCGAACTCCAAACCGGGCAACTCCTCCGTAAGCAAATCCTGCACGTTGGTGGCATCGGCCTTGCGGATGTCGGCCGATGTAATCAGCCGTGTAACCACCGGAACTTCCTTCAGAGTCTTGGGCGTTCGGGTAGCAGTAACCACTACTTGTTGCAAGGCTGCCACATCAGGCGTCAGGCGCAGCACCTGCTCGCCGGCCTTGGCGCCGACATGCAACACGAAGGTTTCCGTCTGGAAACCGACGTAGGATACCTGCACCCTCAACACGCCGTCGGAATTTACCGCCAAGCGGAAACGCCCATCCTTATCGGTCACCGCAGAACGCTCCTGATTTGATATTCTGACATGAGCACCTGCCAGCGGACTGCCGGTATCATCGAGCACACGCCCTCTCACATCAAAGGCATCTGCCCAAAGAGACGCATGCAGTCCGCAAAGCAAAAGAAAGAATACAAAGATTTTCTCTTTCATTGTCGGTGTCATTTCTGTTTCATCCCGGTAAATGTGCAAATCAAGGGCATAGGCATAGCACCATATTGCAATTTAATTTGCACGATAAGTTTTTCCTGAGCAAATGTTCCTTGCAATGTACCCGAATATTTTTTCCCGGCATCGGTGGTTCCACTGAATTCCGTAGCCGGCAAAGCATAAGCGCCATCAGTTCCTGTCACCTTTACACCTTTGACCGTAAACGCGGGTACTGCCATCGGCGGATTACCAAACGCACCAATGGTGATGTCCACCGTGGCATCGTTAGGAGCCGCTAAAGAGAAAGCTATATTCTCAAATGTACTCTCACTTCCCATTACAACGCACTTTATATCTCCCTTGTAACTACCGGCAATACTCTTGGCCGCCGGAATCACGGGTTCGTCTTTATCGCTGCTGCAAGAGGTTGACACCAAACACAGATTCACTACCGCCATAACCATGGCAATCATTGTTCTAAACTTTTTCATTGTTCTTAGGTTTTAAATTGATTATTATTGATACATATCTCTATATTTCCTCGTTTCTTCTTTCGCCGGCTGTAGACAATATAACCGGACAGGAGCACTAATGTAATGAGCAGTCCCGAAAGGAAAACAAACAATTCTGAAAAGGGTCCCAAAAACGGAGAATAACACCTGCCCACATGCAGTTCAAGAGCGAAGTTCCAAAGCGACATGGGCTGTTCTTTCAGCAGTTGCGGCATAATCGGCAACCCTGTCGCACCTTTTACGTAATCAAACGTTATAAGCTTACCGGTTCCCACGTCATCCGTATAACCACTGACCATATTCGCAGCAACCGGACGTGCTTTCCTTTTCTCTACCGGACGGCCTGAAAAATAATCCGCCACGTCACCGCTTGCCGGAGACCAACGGTACATGCCGCTGAATGAGCCTACCAGCCACTCACCATCGTTTTCCTGCTTAAAGACGGTAATTCCCATCGGACTGACTGCGGGCGACTTTTCCGAAGGCAATAAAACCGGAGGCAACCTGAACTGCTCATCCACCCTTATAAATCCGTCGGAGGTAGATATCAACCAAGCATTTTCCGCCTTGTCCCAGCGTATGGCCCGGAGCTTGTCGCTCCACACATTCTCTTGATCTTGTACAGTACCCGGCAAAGGCGAACTTTTCGTCAGTACCAAAGGAATCATTAACGGCGGACGAAGACACATGCCCGTAACCACCACTAAAAGAGATAAAGCCAAAAGGTAATACCCCAAACGATTGTGCCACCGTTGACTCCACTTCATGGCAGTCCCTTCCCATTTCCTTATTTTTCCTCTCATCAGTTGCTTGTGCCTGCGCATGACATAAGGAAAAACGAAAAGCAGAATTCCCGTCAGGCAGAGAACAGCCATCACCACTGCAACAAAATCTACCGCTAATTTGCCCACAATGCCGAACAATTCGCCACTGTGCAACAGCCACACGGTCTTGAACAGCGTTACCTTAGGCGTGTAATTTTCGGGCGATTGGAGCTGATGACGCTCTACCTTGTAAACCGTACTGTCATTCAGATTCAAGGACGAAACGGTATAAACAGAAGAACGCGTTAAAGCCAACACCTGCCGACCTTTTTTATCCAATGCGACATCAGAAAGACGCTCCTCGTTATCCGGCAAATCTTGTTTCACCCATCCGCTTCCATCATGACGATACAGATTGTACAAAGCCGCACACCACAGAGTACCTTCACCGGTCTTTACCACATTTTTTATATTACGTCCGTCAACGCCACAGGGAAGCCCGGCATTGAAATCTTTAAAGTCCGAGAAGTCCTTATTCGTCAGCCAGATGCCGGCACAACCATAAGCCAACACCAAACTATCATCAAAAGCCACCGTACCTTTCAGGATACCGTTGTTATAGTTCTGAAAATGATAGCTGCCGGGCAACCATGCGCGACTTATCTGGCAATCGGCAAACAGTTTCCTATGATTGAGAATGATACCTGACACACAAAAGAACAACATAAATACAGCCGAAATAACTCCGACATATTTGTGATAGTTCTTCCATGTCAACACTCGTTTCTTTCCTTTTATCATACACTCCTCGTTCAAAAAAAGCCGGTCACTCCTCAGGAACATAGATTATCTCGCCCGACTCCAACTGGTAGGCAATGCCCACTTTCCGTCCTTTGGCACCTGAGCGTTGGCTTTGGTCTTCGGACGGAGTATAGCGTTCTATCTTCTCTCCTTTCTTGGTGATTATCTCCATGTTGTCTTTGCCGGGATTCTTCACCATGGTAAAATCTTCGCGACTGAACATCTCCGTCATGTTGTAGCGGCTGACGAGAGCCACCATCAGGGCTACGGCAAAAACCATCGCCACATCGAAGAGATTGCTCACCACACTCATCGGATCGTCGTCGGCATCATGCGCCAGACGGTTGCGTCGTCTCGTTCTCATTCCACAGTAGTTTGCTCATCCAACAATTCGGCAATAAACTCCAGATTACTCATATCCTCGGCATACCATCGGCTCTTGGCTTGCTTGGCAATGAAGCCGATGGCGGCAGATGAAAGCCCGACGACAGTTGTGGCGAAAGCCACCTGCATATTGTAGGCCATCGAAGCGATGTCGCCCGTCGAAAGGCCGACAAGGGCGGGTCCCATAGGGATAAGCGTCCCCATCAGTCCGAGCATCGGCCCCATTTTAAGCAGAGTGGTGGGTAGCGACATGTCTTTCTCCACAAACTGCCCATACCGATCGAGCAACCTATTCACTTGCGCCTTACTGCCGCGTGCAGCCACTACCTTATTTATATATGCCACTATCACGGCCTGCTTACTCTTGGGCAACCGGTCGGACAATGTATCGAGATTATCGACAGTCAACGTATCCATCTGTTCACGAATCTGCGCCCCTATCTTCCGCATCATAAGATATTGGCCGAAAAAACCTCCGAGCAGCAGGATAGCACGCACGAAAAACCATATCAACAACACAACCACAGGAACCAACAGTCCGGTGGAAATCCAAAACAATACGTCTGAAATGTAATTCATCTTTTTCCTTCTATTTTATTTTTTAGTTTCTTCATTCTCACAAGATAATTCACCCATCCTACAACCGCACCGGTCGTGACCACGCACACCACGAGCAACAGCATTCGCCAATCGAAGCTGTCGAAGCCTACCACAGCCGTACGCCCGTTGACAGTAGCGATGACCCCCATCAGAGCCAGCAGAATATTGCCGAGAAAGAGCATTTCAAGGCGTATCTCGCGTTCCGGCAAAAGTCGGCGCAGGCCATAGACCAACAAAGGAACAGCCGGAAGCAACAAACCGCCCAACGTCCATGCCACCAACTGGAACGACACACCGGGGAGAAGGAATATTACTGCCGTCAACCCACTGAAGAGTACGGGGAAAATGAGTAATCCGGGAAAATACTTCAGCCCGATGAATACCATCCATTTACCACAGCTGACATGAGCAGAAGTCTTCAAATCGACATGTGCCACACAAAACAGCAACGTCAACGCCACATCTACACTCAGCAACACTGCCACGTCGAGCATCAGGCTCGTATCGGCAAGCCACGATGCCATTTGCGTCTTAGACTGTTCGATGGCGAAAGGCCACATCATGGCCGTAAACACCATGACAATCACAGAAACCGCCATCACCTCGCGCACTCCGTGGAAGGTCTGTTTCAGCACGAAGCTGAAACAGACCAACAACATCATCAAAACAATTACTGTCTCCATATATGGCTAAAGAGAGTGTTATGCTACATCATATTCTTACGGCGCCGCTTGACTAAAACAATGAGGACCAAAACCGCCACGACTACTATCAAAGCCGTCACCATGCCGCTGACCGTGGCAGTGGTCTGATTGTCACTGTTATTCATCGTCTCCTTCTTCATCACCATACTCTTGTCGCTACCGTTCTTCTTGGCTTCACGGATGTCGCTTACGTTCCGCCGATATTCTTCGGCAGCAACGGCATCGGTTTTCGAAGCGATAAAGTCACGAAGCTTTGCATTATCGCAAACAAAGCCCGAACATGAGGGTTTGTATTTGTTCACCATCTCTACGTGCAACCGGGCTATGTCGCCTGCCTGCTCTGCCGAGGCTTTCCACAGTCCTTTGCGAATGGTTTCCATCATCACGGCGGTCATTTCTTCAAGGGCAGCGGGATTACGCTTCTCGAAGAACTCCTTGGTTCCAAGATTGAATTTATCTTTCACATAAACATTATAGATTTCATCCCAAAGTTCCTTATCAATAGCCTTGGGCTTCATCACGTTCCAGCCGTAAGTATTGGTTACGATATCGGCAAAGCCATCGGCACTGCTTGCGCCGCCCTTCATCTTCTCGCGGATATAGGCAGGGTTGAATATCGTGGTACGGCTCTCGATGCCGATGGCCTCTTTCACCTCCTGCATTCTCATGTTCTGATGGTTACGGTAATCGGCGAGATAAGCGTCGGGGTCTTTACCTGTCACATTACGAACGGCAAGATTCATCCCTCCCATAAACTCATAGACATGGTCGAGACTCAATGCCCCCCATGTATTGCTTTGACGAGGCTGTACGACTACATCGGTACGGGTGAGGGCAGCCTCGAAAGCGGCCTTGCGGACGGTCTCCCAATCCTTTTCACTGCCATAGAAAGCCCCCATATTGTTCAGGTACACTTCAGCCAGTTGACTCTCTTTATCCCAACGGTCCCCAGCCTCAACCATCTCTTGTATGCCTGTACCATAATTTCCATTGACACCGCCGAACACACGGAACATGCTGACCTCGCGTGCTTCCTTCGGCGACATTCCTTTCTCCACGAGTACACGCTCCGACTCTACCACACCGGCTTTGACAAGGTTCTCATAGCGGTCGCCATCGGCATTGGCCGCCATCTCGATGGCTCTGTTGATGAGGAAAAGACGTGAGGCGGCAAGGTCGCGCAACTGTCCGCTGGTTTGTACCACCACATCGATGCGTGGACGGGCAAGCCGGTCCGACGGTATCAGACGCAGGTCGGCCACACGCCCGAAAGCATCTCTCACCGGTTCCACACCGAGCATATAGAGTATCTGAGCTATTGTAGCCCCCTCGGTTTCGATGAATTCGCTACTCCATAACGTATAGCTCACCTTGCGGGGATATTCGCCGCCGTGACGCTCGCGATACATTTTTATCGTATTGTCGGCCAATGCCTGTGCTTTTTCCCAAGCATCTTCCGTAGGAGTGTTTTCTACGTTGATGGAATAGAGGTTGCGCCCCGTGGGCAACGTATTGGGATTGACAATGGGGTCACCACCCGGTGAGGGAGAGGTATAACCGCCATTCAAGGCATTCAGCATCGAGCTCATTTCCCGGTCGGGGCTTCGACGCAGCGCATCGGCATAGTCGCCCACATTCCTCAACGCACGCTCCACGGCAGTGACGGCCTGTGCAAGGTGTATCTGCTCGCGGGTATATTTCGGCCCTTTCGCATGGGGCTTTGTCGTTGCCTTGTTTTTTCCGGACTTCTGTTCCTCCTGATACCATCTCTGCCCTTCTTTGATTTTCGTCATCATCTTCTCAGGGAACTTGCCGCTTTGCTCCATCTTCTCGAAGGCAGCACGGCTCATCTGAGGTATTATTCTCTTACGGGTCACTTTGGCGGCACGCATCTCACTTACCGTCCGGTGCTCCATATCCTTTTGCTTCTTCGGATGACCGCCTCCTAAATTATCGGCCATCTGCATCATCATCATGATTGGATCAGGAGCAGCCTGCATGGCTTCTACTTCGCGTGCCATGCGCAGTTCGTCGGCAGTGATGCCGGCAAAATGGCAAATGTAATCGTCGGTAACCTCGACTTTCGCCGAACCGATCAGGCGCGCCACTTGCTCCTTGGCCTTTGCAAGGTAGGTGCGGGCGAACACTTGCTTATGTTTTTCCACATCCGCCGAAGCACGTCCTTTCAGCTTGTCCACGGCAAGCAGTCCGTAAGCTATCGGATCGGTAGTCATGGCATAAACGCTGGTGGTGATGTCGGCAGGGTCGTACACCTCACCCATCGTGTATAATTTTCCGGTTATCTTCTCGTTCATCAATTCTTCGGCAAAACTCTCTATGCGTTCGATTTCTTCGGCCGTATATACTTGGCTCATGCGTTTGTCGTCAAGTCCCAATTCGCGGGCTATTCCCATTTCCACGGTCAGTGCTTTCACCTTCAGCGACTGTGCATCCGAGGGTTGCTTGTTGTAGTTATCGACAGCATCGCTCAATTTGCGGTAGGTGTTACGCAGCTCGCTCTCCTTAAACGGAGGGGTGAGATAGGATTGCAATTGTGCATAAGTACGCCTTTTGGCAATCATCCCTTCGCCCACATTCCCGATTGTGTATAGATAATAATGAGGAACAACACCTATGAGACGATCGGGCCAGTCGTTGCCACCAAGAGCCACCTGCTTGCGCGGCGTGTATTCCAGCGAGCCGTGCGTGCCGAAATGAATAATGGCGTCGGCGCCGAAGCCGAATCTTGCCCACAGATAGGATGCTATATAGGTGTGGGGCGGAGCTTGGTTTGTTCCGTGGATAATCTTGAATGAGTTATCACCTTCGCCGGCCATTACCTGCGGCAGCAAGACGACGTTGCCAAACTGCAAGCGGGCTACGGCCAAACGTCCGTCGGCAGTCGCCATGTATTTTCCGGGGAACGGCCCGTTCAGTTCGTTCATCTCTTCTATCATCTTGCCCGATAGCGCCTTCCGCGTCCATTCACCATATTGCTCGGTTGTGACCAACGCCGGATGCCCCGATTCAAGGAACTCGTCGTATGCTCCCTCGGCATAAGCGCCGAACACAGAACCACGTTGCTGAATCATCGTTTCGAGTTCCTTCGCCGAAGAGGGCAGGCCATCCACGCGATAGCCCTCGCTGCGAAGGCGCAACAACAGGTTGTATAGCGAAGGAGTCACCTCCATACCCGATGCGACCAAAGCATTCTGTCCGGGGCCTTTGAAGTAGTAGACGGCGATGCGTTTATCGCTGTTTTTCTTCTGCTGCAATGAGGCGTAGCCGCTGACGGTTTCGAGGAAATCGTCCATGCGATCGGGCATTCCGTACACCTCCTGCAAGCCTTCTTCGTTAATACGATGACCGAAAACGACGTAAGGACGCACCGCGCCGTCAATCTCAGGCGTGATGATGCTCTGCGACATAAAGCCGCCCGACATTCCTTGTTTATCGCTTTCCCATTCCTCTGTCAGCCGGTTGACGTTAAGTGGCGAGAAGAGCGGGATATTCTTCCGCTTCAGGAAGTCCACAACCGCTTCGCCCATGCGTCCGTGAGCCAGATTGACGACCGCTCCCAGTCGAATACTGTCGGCATGGCCGCCACCTATGAAAGGCAGAAGTTTATTGACCCGATAGACGTTGAAACCTTTCTGTTCAAGCGCCTTCGTCATGTCTGTGGCAGCTCCCATGAATCCGGTAAGCATCACCGCAGGGGCATCTTCTTTATATAGTCCGTTCTGCATGAGGAAAGCGTTATACTCGCCCACGCTGTTGAATCCTATCTCGTCGGCATTCTCATCTTTGAGGTCAAAGTGTGTCAGCAGACAGTCGGGACGCTCATTAACCACATCCGGTTCAGGAGCTCTGAATAGCTTGCCGTCAATGAACTTACGGATGTAGGCAAGCATACTGCGATAATTCTTGCGCCCGCCGTTTTCGAGATATTGCAGAATGAAGTCGGCGTCGACAGAATCGACCGACACGATGTTGTTGGCAGGATTGGTAGCGATGCGTGTCAGCACAGGTATGCGCAGCGAAGCCTCGCTCAGTTGCCCGCGCCGATGCTCGTCAAGGCGGAGTCCCATGCCACTGACAAGAATCATGTCGTAGTCATCGAGATGATCGAAATCATCGGCAGTTATCTCGCTCAGGCGAATCATTCCGTTATCGTTGGCTTTTGAAATCTGTCCCAGTTCCACCGTCTGATAATTGAGGAAAGCGATATGGGTATAGCCCATCCATACGTTCCATGACACAAGTGCCGCAATGACAAGCACTGCTGCCGTTGCAATGCAAAACAACTTCTTTTTACTTACTCTTTTAAATATTCCGTTCATTGTATTCTTCTTTATTGGCAGCAAAAGTACAGACGCTGTTAAAAGAATCCAATACCCAGAAATTACGATTTGCACCTGCATATATACCAAGAAATCGTTAACGGATTCGTATATTTCTCCATCACTGTGTCAATCCTCCGTAAGTGACACCTACGGAGGCAAAAACAGATACAGACAGACATTAGGCCGATACATCCGGAATTTATCGTCCATAGGAGTCTATACCCCTCTTCCGCAGTTTTTTTGAAGTAGCCTTTTTGGATTTTTACGAATCTCTTTGTACTTTTGCACCCGTTAAGAACAACGCGTAGTGCCTAATCACGTAAGTCCAGTTGGTTTACCTGATTAGGCACTTTTTTTGTGCCGTAAAACGAACCAAATCAAAAAGAAATACATATATGGATAGAACAACAGAACAACCCCGACTCTGGACCGGTTCTTTTATAAGAATTTGTCTGGTTAACTTTTTCATATTTGTCAACTTTCATGCACTGCTGCCCACTTTCCCGTTCTTCATTTCTTACTTAGGCGGAGATGCAGTAACCATCGGACTTGCCACAGCCCTGTTCAGCATCGCCTCCATCGTATCAAGACCCTTCGTAACGTGAGTTCGATATAAAATCAAAAAATAGAAAGTTGTCCGTCCTTGACGAAATTTACGTCAATGGCGGGTTTCTTCTCAAAAAAGCAGTATGCTGCGATAGCCGACAAAGAGTTGGCTAT